>NPIG01000103.1_pt1 | contig 97799 bp, 107 predicted proteins | sample 8637441 | NCBI WGS metagenome assembly NPIG01 (sample SAMN07420675, study PRJNA396082) | bioreactor metagenome | isolation source: sample BR6 brine-fed electro-methanogenic bioreactor BR | place: Japan: Kochi | collected 2016-06-14
CTTTAAATAGTGTAATTCTTGTGCAAGAATTACTTTTGTTCTTATAATTAAGTCAATAAGAGGTGATATGATGAAATTGATTATTACAGGGTTTGGTTCTTTTTTAAATAATGGGACAAATCCTACGAAAGAAGTTATTAACAAACTGCCAAACAAAATTGATGAAGTTGAAGTTCATCCTATAGAATTACCCGTGGTTTTTGATGAGTGTTTTAATGTGCTTAAACCTTATATAGATAAAATTAAACCTAATGTAATTATTATGTTAGGTCTTGCAGGAAACAGAACAGCAATCACTCCTGAAAGACTTGCGGTTAATATAAAAGATAGTAAATCACCCGATAACTTAGGCAATACACCTTCTGATGAGATTATATCTTTAAAAGGAAAAAATGCATATTTTAGTACATTACCATTACGTAAAATTGAAAAAGTATTATATGAAAATAGTGTTCCTGTATCTATTAGTAACACAGCTGGATTATATGTTTGTAATAATATCATGTATCATGTGCTACATTACATAGACACTAATAATCTAGATTGTAAGGCTGGGTTCATTCATGTTCCATTTATGGGTGAAGATAAACCAAATGACAAGTCTTTTTCGTTACCATTTGAAGTTATTTATGAATCGGTAATAAATATCATCAAAGCAGTGAATAAAAAAAATGCCTGATTTTTCAGGCATTTTACTTAATTTACGGGAACAACTGCTCCGCCATAGTTTTCTCTTATCCAGTCTTGCACTGCATCAGATTGTAAAGCGGCTATTAAAGCTTGAATGAACTCATTGTTCTCGTTTTCAGCAGTAGTCACTAAAATATTTACATACAATGAAGCACTTCCTTCAAGTATAATACTATCAGTTAAAGGGTTCAATCCGTTATCTAATGCATAGTTACCATTAATTAGTACGGCATCCCCTGATTCATTATCATAATTAGCAAATAGTAGTTCAGCCGCAACTTCGGTAAATGAAATTGTATACTCCGAAGAAAATAATGTTGGTAAGTTTGATACGGTTGCGTTAATAATATCTTCGCTGGTAATTCCCGTGTTAAGTGTTATTAAATTATTTTCCTCTAATACACCTAATAGTCTTGGTCTATCTGTAGGCGAATTAGAGATTATAATTTCTAATTCAGAAGGAAATTCATCGACGGATGTATATAGTTTTGAATATAATCCTATTGGTTCTACGTGTACACCTCCAACATTTACAAAATCATAATCGTATTCGTTGATTTGTGCTTCAAGATAAGGAGTGTGTTGGAAGAAGTTTGCGATGATTTCACCTGAAGCCAATGTGCTATTTGGTAAAACATAATCTGTGAATTCAACAATCTCAAATTCATATCCTTGTTCTTCTAAAATTGGTTGAACATATTCAAGAATTTCTGCATGTGGAACGGGTGTAGCTCCAACTTTATAAATGTCATTATTTTGACATCCTGTTAATGGTAATGTGATTAATAATAGTGTTGTTATAATAATTTTTTTCATTTTATTCTCCTTATTTTTTTTGTAATTTTTTTACGGTGAAATCACCAATTAATTGAATTGATAAAATTAATAAAGCAATGAGTAAGGTTGCTGTTATTGTTACACCAAACTTATTTCTCGCATATCCATATAGATATGCTAAATTTCCAAGTCCACCAGCTCCGATAGCGCCTGCTATGGATGTGTAACCAGCAATGGTAATTGCTGTTACGGTGATTCCTCTTATTAATGCTGGTAAGGACTCAGGAATTAAAATCTTTATTAAAACTTGAAGTTTAGTTGCACCAAATGATAATCCTGTTTCTTTTAAGTCGTTTCCTGTCTCGTGTAGAGCCATTTCTACTAATCGAGCATAAAAGGGTGTAGCACCTATAATAAGTGCTGGTAAAGCAGCTGAGGGGCCTAGAATAGTACCTATTAATGTTCTAGTAAATGGAATTAGTAAAACAATTAGAATTAAGAAAGGGATACTTCTTAGTACGGATGTCATAAAAGATAATATGGAATGAATTGTTTTGTTTTCCCATAATCCTGAATCATCTGTAGCATATAGAAGCGATCCAAATAATAATCCAAAGATAAATACAAAAATACTGCTAATAAATGTCATATATACTGTGTCTAATAAAGCTTCTATATAGACGTTATATTCTAAATCAAATAACATATTTTACCACCACCTTATGTGATTCCAAATATTGAACCACTTCATTCTTTTTATTCTCAACTTCTAACAATAAAACACCTTTTTTATTTGGCGATATATTTGCATAGACAATAGATGTTTTTACTTTTAATAAACTTGTCATATTAGATATGACAGGTTGATGTGTCGTAGATTTATCAAATGTAAGAAGTAATAGCTTGTTTTTGTTTTGATCGGTTATGACAGATGATAAATCAAGCCCTATTTCCTTAATGAATTCTTTTGTTTGTGGATGTTTGGCTTTAAACATGATATCATCGACAATGCCAGTTTCAACGATTTCGCCTTGATGCATGACTGTGACTTTATCACAGATTTTTTTAATAACATTCATATCATGAGTAACGATGATGACTGTTATATTATGTTTTAGTGATAATGATTTTATTAAAGTTAATATTTGAGATGTTGTAACAACATCTAATGCACTTGTGGGTTCATCACATAATAATATTTTTGGTTTGTTTATTAAGACTCTGGCGATACCTACTCTTTGACGTTGACCTCCAGAAAGTTGTGAAGGATATCTCTTCTCATACCCATTTAGTCCTACTTCGTCTATGAGTTGTTGGGCATATTTGTAATCAGTTGCTATAAGCTTTCTGTGCAAAGTGATTGGAAAAAGAACATTTTCTAAGACTGTTTTTCTAGATAGTAGATGATCGGATTGGAATATCATTCCAATATCTTTTCTTAACAATCGTGTAGATTCTTTATTTAAATTTTTGACATCTTGATAATCTAACAAATCTATTTGTCCTTTATCACTTATTTCTAGTTTATTAAGTAATCTAATCAATGTACTTTTACCAGCGCCACTGATCCCTATAATTCCATGAATATATCCTTCTTCAAATACTGCAGAAATGTTATTCAAGGCAATTTCTTTGTCACTGTTCTTATATTTTTTAGTGATGTTTTTTATATTAATCATGTTATCCTCCAAACAATAAAAAAAGTCCTTCGCAAAAAATGCAAAGGACAAGTATAAACTCGTGGTACCACCTTTATTCATGAATATCTCACAATATTCACCTCTTCAAGTTCGCATCTATCTAAAGAATTAAAACCCTAATGCTATAACGGGCATACCCGACTGATCTTACTTAGTTTCAGACCAACAACTCAGAGGCCATGTTCGTTAACTAGTACTTACCTCATTTCACCAATCGAGGCTCTCTTTAAAGTGTTTATTAACTACTCTTCTCTTCAATGTTATATTGTTTCAAATTATATATGAAATGAAGTCATATGTCAATACTTTTTTATTTAAAGAATTTTTAAATATCATATGTTAAAAATGGTAAAATTATAATATACTTAATATAGTAGGTGATGATAATGAAATTAGAGTTTAGACTTCCAACGATCGATCAAAAAGAATATGCTATCGAATATATTAATGAGTTAATAGATTACAAGTCACTTATTAATGGAACTGGTGGATTAGATGTGGACAACTATGAAACGTGGGTTAAATCATCAATTAAGAGTCACAATGGACTTCAAGAGAAACAAGACTGGGTACCAGCGAGTACATATTTTGTTTATAATGAAGAAGATATATTAATCGGTATGGTTAATATAAGACATAAGTTGAATAAATATTTAATTTTGTCAGGAAGTGGACATGTTGGATATTCTGTAAGACCATCTCAAAGAAGAAAAGGGTATGCAACAGAGATTTTAAGAAAAGCACTTAATATCTTAAAACAAGATTACAATGTTAATGTAGCTATTATCGGGTGCTACAAAGATAATATTGGATCAAAGAAAGCTATTCAAAACAATGGTGGTATTTTTGTAAGAGAAGTATTTGAAACTGATAGTAAAATGTCAGCTGTATATAATATCGATTTTGAAAGAGAATAATAAGAGATTATGAAGCTAACCGTGAAAAAAACAAAAGAATTTGTAAAGAAATCTATAAAGAAAAGTAATAGACCCAATTATCCGTTTCGATCAAGATATCGTCACACTTTAAGAGTTTTGATGTGGGTTCAACGATTGCACGAAAAGCTAGGTGGTGATTTAGAGGTGTTAACATATAGTGCTTTGTTGCATGATTGTGATTGGAATGGAAATGAAAATCATGCAATAACATCTTACAAAACTGCCAAGAAATTTCTAAAAAAATTTGATATAGAAAAAGATTTTAAAGATAAAATTTTAGAAGGTGTAAAATATCATAATGATCGGTTGAAAACGGGACTATCAAAAGAAACGTATATGTTAATGGATGCGGATGAGTTAGACGAAATAGGCGCTGTATGCATTATATGGGATACTTTGGCTGAACAACATGAAAATAATGATGTATCCTACGAATCCGTGGTAAAAAGAATCAAAAGGTATACGTCAGTTCTTAATGAAAATATCGAACATTTAAATTTTGATTATTCAAAGGAGATATATCGAAGGAAAATCGATTTTCAAATGCAGTTTATAAAAGAAGCTGAAGAAGAACTAGGAATATAAATATATATAGAAATTAGAGATGTACTTTTCTAATTTCTTTTTATTTTCTCTAAATAATTACTCTATCAGATAGGGGATTGTTTAGAATTTTCTAATCATGTATAATTTATGTGTGAAATGAGTTGATAATATGAAAAAGGTTGCTATAGTAACAGATTCAACAGCTGTAATGGATTCAAAATTTATTGAAGACAATGATAATTTAAGTGTGATTCCCTTACATATTTTATTTGGACAAGATGACGTGTATAGAGATGGTATTGATTTAACAAGTCAAGCTTTTTTCGATAAAATCAAAAATACAGATGATTTACCAACCACATCACAACCATCAGTCGGTGAAGTCTTAGAATTATTTGAAGTTCTAAATGAAAAATATGAAGAGATACTCTATATTACTATTAGTTCAAAAATAAGTGGGACTTATTCAACTGGACAAGCAGCAGCTAATCTCTTATCTGACTTTAATATCAAAGTGTTTGATAGCTTAAACACATCAGTTATACAAAAACTATACGTAGAAGAAGCGGTTAGGCTTTCTAATGAAGGTAAAAGCATTGACGATATTTATACTCATTTAGAAAAACTTAGAGAAGATAGTGAAATTTATCTAGTAGTTGATGATTTAAGACATTTAGGAAGAACGGGTAGATTAAATAACGTGAGTGCCATCATTGGGGCTTTATTAAAAATCAAACCAATCCTACACTTTGAAGATGGATTTATCAATTTAAAGAAAAAAGTAAGAACTTTAAAAAAGGCTTATTCTGAAGTTGTTAATATTTTATTAGACCGACATATTGATGACAATACAACAGTCATGATAGCTCACGCTAAAGGTCTAGAAAACGCTGAGATAATTAAGAATAATATTTTATCTATTTTACCAAATAGACATATTGAAATTTGTGAATTATCACCAGTTATTAGTGTGCATACAGGACCAAATTCAGTGGGAGTAGCCTGGGTAAGAAAATAGTGAAAATGTTTAAAATATTGATTGATTGATTGATTGATTGATTGATTATCAAGAGAAAAGAGGTTATATCATGAAAAATTTATACATTCTTTGGACAAATTCTGATGAAATTACATCTGAAAAAATGGTCATGATGTATGCATTAAATTCTTTAAAATATGGATGGTGGGAAAAAGTTACTGTGATTATATGGGGAGCTCCAAATAAGTTAATTGCAGAAAACGATTTAATTAAACAAAAAATTCAAGATGCACAAGAACAAGGTGTATTCTTCAGTGCTTGTAAATCATGTGCTGATGAGTTGGGAACGACTAAAACATTAATGGATTTAAATATTGAAGTTAAATACTGGGGAGTAGGATTAACTGAAATATTAAAAGGAAATGATAAACTTATAACAATTTAATGTTAGAGAAAATACAAGCATTATTCATTAGAATAATGTTTTTTCTTTAATTGCTCTTTAGTTACATATTTTAAATATGATATAATAACAACAAGAAATATAAATTTTACGGATATTATTTGGGTGAATTAATATAACGAGGAGAAATTGTATGAAAAAACTAATGCAAAAAACATGGTTTACTGGAGTTTTAATCTTAGCTGCAGTCTTAATCGTAACTATTTTAAACCTTTTGGTCATGACTTTAGAGTTGGATTGGCCATTTTATAGCGATACTTTCTTTGGTGTAGCTTCAAATGGTTTTGAAAATGGAGGCGATTTTATATTTGCTTTTATTCTTTCGTTAATCTTCTATTTGTTTTTCGTTCCAATAATTGTTGCTGTATTTAGTTACTTTAGAAAAAGCAATTGGGGATTCTATGTAGCTGGTGGTTTTTTTGTTCTCTTTGATGTGGCTTTGATTGCCTTTCAATCATTTACAGGATACTTACCTGTCATAGCAATCGTTTTATTAATATTTAGTATATTGATTATGATAGCTATGTTTACATTGGTTATATTTAGAAGTAGATTATTAGCAGAAGAAGTTTCTGAATTTAAATCAAATCAAAGTCCTAGTAAATCAAATGTTCCTTTATTAGTCCTGATTAACGATATTATTTCTGGAGTTGCATTTTTAACTGTTTTCTTTGTTCCACTTTATACGTATATTGAATATGGTCAAGCACGTAGCGGTGTCCTGATTAATGTGTTGTTAGGTGGAGAAACAGATGTTGCAGTAATAATTACTTTCTTTGTTTTCTTCTTATTCTTGATGGGAATATTCTTATACTTTGCTAATTGTTTAACAAGTTATTTTATTAACAAAGAATTATTTATTAAACAATCTAAGAAATTAATTAATTTGTCTTTGTTAGCTGTTTCAATTTTCTTTTTAATCGGATTAGTTATCAACATTTATAATACATTAACATGGGATTCTGAAATATCAACGATTGCATATATTCCAATGATTCTTATGTTTGGAGTTGTATTCTTTAATGCTATATTAATGGGTAAATATAATGATTATAATTTAATTCGAACAGGTGAAAAAAAGAAAAAATATGCCAATGTTGAATCGTTGATTTTAGTTATAATACTAACAGCTGTAACCGTATTTATGTTATTTTTACCAATCGTTAAAATTAATATTTCATCCGGTGCTTATACACAAATCATTAGTTTAACAGGATTTAATATTTTAAGCGATTACGCTATTTTAGATCAAGGGTATAGAATATTAGCCTATATGTTATATGTTATGCTTATGGCTGTAGGGTTTGCTTTAGTTATGACAATATCAAGCTATTTATCTAAATCAAAACTGTTCCACAGAATTGTTAAAACGACATCATTTACGAATGTATTCTTTGTATTTATCATTGCTATTTCTGGATACTATTTCCAAATTGCAAGAGAAATCAATGAAACGATTATTCAGGATATAGCGGAGTTTTATAATATTTCATTACCTAGTTCAAGTTTATTAGAATACACAATTGGTACGGATGCAATGTATGCATTTTTAGCTTCTGTGGTTGTTTTAGTACTAATGTTTGTTAGAAAGGTGTTTGATCGTGATGAGTTAGATCCAGTAACCCTTGAAGGGATTGGTGGATCAGGCTTAGACGAATCTGAAGCAACCTCAAGATTAAGTGAATCAGAAGATGAATTGAGTCCGGATTTTGATCCTTGTTATGCATTTACAGAGTTAGATTCAAATCACAATTCGTTTAAGACAGATACAATTTTACGTAGAGCCTCAAGTGTTACTCAACCAACTTTAAACGGATTAGTCAATTTTGTTGTTGAATATGCAAGAAATTCTCATAAACATTTATCATACAAAGCAGAAACAATCGCTACATTTGTTTCTGGATTAGGAGCATCCAAACTATCTATTCTACAAGGAATGTCAGGAACTGGGAAAACAAGTTTACCAAAGATATTCGCTGAAGCTATTTATGGTAACTGTGATATTGTTGAAGTAGAGTCTTCTTGGAAAGATAAAAACGAATTGCTCGGATACTATAATGAATTCTCACTTAAATACACACCTAAAAAATTTACGATAGCTCTATATAAAGCAGCTTTAAATAAGGATATTTTTACTTTCATATTATTAGATGAAATGAATCTATCAAGGATAGAATATTATTTCTCTGATTTTTTATCATTAATGGAAAATGAACCAGATGAAAGAGAAATAAAGTTAGTTAATATTAAACTATCAAGAAAAGAAAACGGAGAGTTTATTGATTATAGTTCATTAGAAAATGGACACACGTTAAAAATACCAGAAAACGTTTGGTTTATAGGGACAGCAAATAGAGATGAATCTACATTTGTAATCTCAGATAAAGTGTACGACAGAGCGACTACAATGAATTTTACAAAACGTGCACCAAAAGTAAGAAATTATTCAGATCCAATTCCTAAAAAGTATTATGATTATAGTACGATGAATCAATTGTTTGAAGACGCAAAAGCTAAAGGAACCTTCGATGCTGAAGCGAGTGACTTAATTAAGAAAATAGAGGATTTGTTAGCTCCATTCAATATTTCTTTTGGGAACCGTATCTTAAAACAAATTGAAGACTTTGTTAATATATATAAAGAATGCTTTGTTAATGATGATGTTGAAAGTGAAGCTATAGAAATGATTCTATTAAGTAAAGTAGTTTCTAAATTAGAAGTGAAAACCATTGAAGATAAAGAGAAACTACAAGTTGATTTTGAAAAACTAAACTTATATAAATGTGCTGAATTTATTAAGCACCTTGATGAAGACTAATTTATGATTAAAGATATAAAAGATATGCAGATAGATGAATATAATCGTCTATCTGCACTATTAGAAGGTATTCATAGCTTTATTAATAGGCATCAATCAATAACTTATATAGAGTTTGATTATTATGTTGTTCATGACATGATTCTTTTCTCAGTAGAACCTGATTTTGATTTTGACAAACTAAAACAATCATTAAGTCATATAAAAAAATCGACTTCAGCTGTAAAAAGAGTATTTAAGAAACCAATCATTATTCTTAAAGATGAAGAAGATGTTTTGCCAGTTGAGAATGCAAGAGTCATTAATCAAAACACGTTATTACACTTAGCAAATCACGCCCAGTATATTTCAAATATAACAAAAAAAGGGGTAAAACCCCGTAAGCTATTAACAAGAATATATGAAGATGAATATGGTATTTATGAAAATATCATTTTTTGTAATTATGTGGATGAAATATTATCAATTGTAAGAACCAATAGAAGGATTCTAAATAGTATTTTTTATGCGAGTAATATTATGAGATTTAACCTTTTGGAAAAAGGTAATCATATTAATTACTTTCTAGCTTTAGGAAAGTTACATACTGGATACATAAGAGATTTTAATAAATATTATAATCTTTCAAAAGACTTATTGACGGAGTTAAATTACTTAAATAAAACGATTAAATCAAGACTTCATAAACCAATTTATAAGAAAAATTTGAAAAGGAATAAAAAATTAAGACTAAAGAAAACAAATATTTTCTTAAATCAAAAAGACTATAAAATGGTATATAAATCATATAAAAACTTGATAAATGATAAAACTGTTAAAGTCGAAAAAGATGGGCTTGTGGATGTTGAAGCGATTATAAGAGGTTATCTAAGATATGTTAGAATCCTTACTGTTTTCGCTGTAGGACACTTTAATTTTAAAACGAACACAGAGACTAAGATGGATTTAAATTTCTTAGAAATTGATTTTGAGTTCAAAGGTTGGAATTTAAATATTACCAACAATGATTTAGATGAATTAATTCTAGAATTTAAAAAAGACAGAACCTATAAGATGATGGTTACTAATAGAGAGTATACTCGAGAAGAATTAGATGAAATAAAGAGCAAGGATTTCATCGATGAAATCGTAAATATAAATCATTTTGACGATGACTATTTAACAAGTAAGGATATTTATATTAGTGTGGAAGATGTTGACTCTTTTAGAAGAATTCAGCAAGTTATTCTAAAAGGAATGATCTATTCAGATACTAAAAGAAAAGTGTGTCCTTTCTGTGGTGGAAAATTAGTAAAAGACAAGTATCGCGATAGATATAAATGTGATAGTTGTTTAATAGAAATAAGAGAAGGTATATGTGATGATACTGGCATTCCTTACCCTTATACTTATAATTCTACATTGAATAAACAGTATATTGATGAGGACTTCATTGGAGATGACGATGATTATTTTTATAGGAAACAAATTGAATCAGCAATGTATTTTAGAAATATAACAAAGATTAATGAAGAAGGTATGATTGTTTGTCCAAATTGTGGCAAACCTCATGAAGAAAGATGAGTTTATAAAATCTTTATCGCTTTATGATAATTATGGTTAAATTACAGAAGAAACGAGGTAAAACATGAGAGACGTTGGAAGTATTTCTACATTTAATGATGAAAAATATGAATTATTAGAGGATCATATTGTTCCTGAAGAGAAAAAGAAAAAATTCATGGTGTGGTTAAACATAGTCACATTATTAGTTACTGCTGTTTTAGTCGCAATACATTGGGCTTTTACACATCCAGTTATTCCTGGAGGAGAATCTATGTTTTCAGGAGCTAATGATTTACTGATGTATTGGGTTATTTTTATGGTGGTTTTTCTAGTTTACATAATAGTGCATGAATTGTTACATGGTCTAGTGTTTGTGTTATCAACAAAAAAAGGATTTAGAACGCTTAAATTTGGATTTGTTGCTAAATCAGGAATGGCCTATTGTTGTAGTAAGATTCCTGTTAAAGTAAAAGGTGGAAGATTGTCTCTTATGATGCCAGTCTATGCAGTTTGTATTCCAATGTACATCCTATCTCTAGTAATAAACAGCCCATGGCTTGGAATATTGGCTATATTACTTTTTTCTGGCAGTGCAGGTGACATATATTATATGTGGAAACTAAGAAAGACAAATAAAGAGTTATATATGTACGAAGTGTTACCTTCTAAATCTGGTTATGAAGTAGGATATTTATTATTTAAAAAACTAAATTAATATAAATTTAAAACCCTTAAGATTTCTTTAAGGGTTTTATTTTTAATGTATTCATATTTGCATAGAATGGCAATGGTATTAACAACAAGCAAAGATTAATAGGATTATAGTGAGATGTATCAACTAATGATGTTACAAAGAAGGCTGCGAATGCAATAAAGATAATAATATATGTGTTATCAAAATTCTTAACCACTTGTCTTATAATCCAACCAGCTAAAATGATTAAACCTATGAAACCGACAATTCCTGTAAATGCTAAAGTGTCAATAATTAAATTATGAGTAGAGAATTCTGCAGTATAATTTGTTAAACTAAACATTCCCTCTCCGATAATTGGACTGTTTTTAAACATTTGAATACCAATTTCCCATAGTCTGAATCTTCCAGTATCATCAAAACCTCTTTCTAAGAGTCTTGTGAGAATTGCATTTAGAATTCCGGTGTAGTGAAAGATAAAACCTAAAACAATACTTCCTACTAAGATACTTATTATTGCACGGGTTTTAAATTCCCTATGAATATGTCTAATTGTTAAAATAATCAATGGAATCAAAATGAATCCAAAAGCTAACATTGCATTTCTAGCACCACTCGCAAACATTGCAACAACTAACCATATTGTTGTAGGAATTGTGATGTATGTAAGTTTTTCAAAACGATATATTAAATAAATCATAAATGGTATTGCAAAAACAATATAAGATCCAATGTTACTTGAAATACTCCAATCAATATTGATTTGTTTATTTACAATCATATGGATCATATCACCTTGAATAAACATCGTTAACATATTTAAACTCGCTTGCAATGCTAATGATACGATGACTAATGATATATCAGTTAAATCAAAATCATCCACTGTCGCAACTATTAACATTAAAATAAGTGGTGGTAAATAGTTTCCAAAAGTAGCTAATATATGAGTTGTAGTTGAATTTAACAAAGCAGGAACTAACGATAATGCGAATATTCCAAACACATAAAAAATATCTCGATTTTTAATCTTTTTCCTATTTAAAAATATATTTACAAACATAATGATAATAATAGGTAAACAAGCATAGAATAAAGGTAGGAATATAGAGGCATTCGTTGTATTATCGCCATCGAATTGGTGATAATAGAGGTGTGTTACACTTAATAGAGGAATGACTGCCATCCAGACATATGGGAGTATTTTTGTTTGTTTTAAATAGAAGACATTATACACAGTCATCAACGTAAATATCACACCAATAAAAACTGGTATTTTAAAGTACCAGCCTATATAGGTTAATATGAATAGTAACATTGCTTGTGTGTAAATATGGTTAAACTTTTTAAGCATAAAATCTCCTTATTAACACAACAATTTTAACATTATTCGGATATTGTATCAACCATTTATTCAATTATCATCTATGTAAGTGTTTTACAATCTTTTTATTATATTTTAGTCATCTTTTAAAAGTATATATACAAATACATCATAATATTTACCTTCGAATTTATGATTTGCTTTTTTTGTATTAACTTGCTTAAAACCAATGTTATTTAATAACTTAATTGAAGGTATATTATACTCATAAACTTCACATTCTATTTTTTGACAGTTATTATCAAATAAATTATCAATAAAACTTAATAGTGCAATAGACATAATTCTATTTTCACGTTGTTCACCCAAAGCATACCTTAACCAAGCATGAGTTTTTTTCTCATCTATCCAATCTGCACGAATATATCCTACAGGTTTTTGATCACATTCAATCATCATATATATTGAGTTCTTGCTACTAATTGCTTTTTGGATATCTTTTCTTTGAATTTCTATATCACAAACAAAATTTTCATCCAAAGCATTTTTTATAATTACAGGGTCACATTTCCATTTACAAATGTAATGTAAGTCATCGAGTGTTATGGATCTTAATTTTATTTCCATAAAATCACCTCTATCTTAATTATACCTTATTTAATAAAATATTTTAAATACTCCTTAAACCCCTCTTTTTCTAAGTCTTCTTTTAAGACAAATCGTAAACTTGCGGAATTCATACAATATCTTAAGCCATTGTTAGGGCCATCAGGGAAAACATGACCTAAATGCGTATTTGCTTCTTTTGATTTAACTTCTGTTCGAATCATTCCGTGTGTATAATCAGGCTTTTCAACGATAACATTCTGACTAATAGGTTTTGTAAATGATGGCCACCCACTACCCGAGTTATATTTATCGGAAGATAAGAATAATGGAATTTTAGAAACGATATCTATATATATACCTTCTCTATACTCATTATTATATTCATTATCAAATGGAGGTTCAGTTCCTTTGTTTTGTGTTACTCTTTGTTGTAAAGGTGTAAGTTTTTTTATTATATCATCATATTTATTCATAAGATCACTCCTTACCTATATAATAATATATAATCATTAATTATATGAGTATAATGCATTATTTGTGGTAAAATATATAAGTAAAATTATGAAAGAATTAAAGGGAAAGTAATATGAATAACAAAGAATTATATAACGTCTTAACCAATCCGGAAATTTATAATATAAATAGATTAATCGCTTTTAGTGATCATGAATTTACCGATATGAATGGTAATTTCTTTAGACATTCTTTAAATGGCGAATGGAAATTTAATTATATCTATGGGTTAAATAATAGAATAGATGATTTCTATGTAAATCCAGATTTATCTAAATTAAGTAAAATCAAAGTTCCAAGTCATATAGAGTTTAATGGATATGGACAATTCCAATATGTAAACACACAATATCCATGGGATGGTATAGAAAGTATAACACCACCCAACATACCTGTAAGAACAAATCAAATTGGACAGTATTTTAAATCATTTGACTATCCTAAAGAGTTTATAAATAAAGAGAATCTCTATATTTGTTTTGATGGAGTGGAGGTTGCTTTCTCTGTTTATCTGAATGGTGAATTTGTAGGGTATTCTGAAGATTCACATACTCCTAGTCGATTTGATTTATCTAAACATGTAAAGGAAAAGGATAATCTATTAATAGTTGAAGTATATAAATATGCTTCAGCCTCTTGGTTAGAAGACCAAGATTACTGGAGATATTTTGGAATTCATAGAGATGTATACCTTTATACTGAACCAAGATATTATATTAATGATTTATTTATCAAAACAGTCTTAATGAACGATTATCAAGATGCCGAATTGTTAATAGACTTAAAATCGCCATTATCTCAGAATATTAAAATTACGTTAAAAGATCAATTAGACAAAGTAATTGTAAACAGAGAAGAAACCATTAAAGAAACAAGTTTGTTAAAGTATACAATTAATCACGTCAATCTTTGGTCAGCTGAAATCCCTTATTTATATACATTAATTATTGAAACTCAAGATGGTAAAATTATACAAAAAGTAGGATTCAGAGAATTCAAAATAGTTGATAAGATTATGTTAATCAATGGAAAAAGAATATATTTTAGAGGAATTAACCGTCACGATGTTTCGCCAGTTAATGGACGAGCTGTGACAAAAGAAGAAATGCTTAAAGATATTATCTTTTTCAAACAAAACAATATTAATGCTGTAAGAACAAGTCATTATCCTAATCAAAAATACATTTATGATTTATGCGATAAATTTGGATTATATGTCATAGATGAAACAAACTTAGAGACACATGGCACATGGATGATTGCAGGGGTTCCAATCCATGACTCTAAGAACATAGTTCCACATCATAAACCAGAATGGAAGGGTGCTTGTCTAGATCGAGCTCGATCAATGTTAGAAAGAGATAAAAACCATCCGTCAATCATTATTTGGTCTTGTGGTAATGAATCATATGCAGGTAAAGTAATCAGTGCGATGGCTCATTATTTTAGAGAAAAAGATAATACAAGACTCGTACATTATGAAGGATGTTTCCATTATCCTGAATATAATGATTCTACAGATATGGAAAGTAGAATGTATGCGAGAGTTAAAGACATTGAAGCGTATTTAGATAATCAACCAACCAAACCTTATATAAGTTGCGAGTACTCACACGCAATGGGTAATTCAAATGGTGGTTTAATTGATTATGATTTATTAGATGATCAATATGACATGTATCAAGGTGGTTTCATTTGGGAATACATGGATCACGCAATATTAGGTGAAGATGGTACATATAAATTTGGTGGAGATTTTGGAGACAGACCGACAGATTATAATTTTGTTATAGACGGTATTAGAAAAGCTGATAAATCAATGACACCAAAAATACCGGAAATGAAACAAGTTTTTTCTCCTATAAAAATTAATGTTGGTAGAAAAAGCTATTCAGTTGAAAACAAAAACTTGTTTATTGATTTATCTAATTATAAATTTGTTAGAGATGTATATAAAAATGGAGATTTATTGGATACATTCGTAGACCCTATAAATGTTAATCCATTATCTAAAAAAACAATTGACTATGATTATGATTTCTATGAAGGCGAGTATACTGTTAGGGTGACTTGTTATTTGAACAAGGATATATCACCACTAAAAATAGGACACGAAATCACATTTGGTGAAATATCATTTATTAAGGGGTCAATCAGCTATAGGTCTAACCATGAAGATAATCAATTGTTTGAACTCGTTGAAGGGGATATAAATATAGGAATTATTGGAGATGATTTTAGAGTTCAATTTTCTAAACTAAACGGTAAAATGACTTCGTTAAAGTATCATTCAACTGAGTTTTTAGTTCATCCTTATAATTTGCCTAGTCCTAATTTATATAGAGCTAGCACAGATAATGATTTAGGAGCTAAAAAACAATATGATTTAAGTATCTTAAAATATATCAGTTACTTTCACCATCAAAAAGGTGAGATATTAGACGTTTTTAATAATGACGATAGTGTCTTAATCAAAACAAAAATAACATTCCCTGTTAATTATTTAAATATTTTTGTGGATTATTTTATTCAGAAAAACGGAAGAATATTTGTTTCTCAAAGTATGGATAAACATGACCAATTAAAAGATTTATATCGATTTGGAATGTCATTCAAAATACCAAAAGATTTCAACAAAATCAAATGGTTAGGGAATGGTCCCTATGAAACATATAGTGATAGATTATCTAGTGGTAAGTTTGGTAAGTATGAAGAATATATAGATGACCAATTGAACTATGAAAGGCCACAATCTTATGGTAATAAAACGAAGCTAAGATATTTTGATGTTGTTAACAAAGAAAATTTTGGGTTAAGATTTACATCGAATAATTTCTTTGAAGCTTCAGCCACAAGACATAATGAACATGAGATAGATTTAGCATATCACAATGATGAATTACCTAAGGTTACACATACAAATATTAATATTGATCTTAGTCAAACAGGAATTGGTGGAGACGACTCTTGGCTGAACTGGGCTTTGGATAAATATGTTTTAAAATTAGATAAAGAATTAATATTTACATATTCTATAGAAAAAGCACCAAATTAAAAAGTATGTATTGAAATTGATTTCGAAATTAAATAATCATATTATAATAACATAGAGAGTTTAATATGATGAAAGTAGGAGTGTCTTATGAAAATACTTATAGCAGTTGACTCTTTTAAAGGGACATTATCATCGATTGAAGTTGGAAAACTAATTGAGAATCATGTTAATAAGAAAAAACATACTGTAGATATTATCGCTACCGGTGATGGTGGAGAGGGTACAGTTGATTCTTTAATGTATGCGACACATGGCATTAAAAAAACATTAAAAGTTTCAAATGCATATAGAAAACCAATGGATTCATATTATTGTTTATCAGACAATAAAAAAACAGCAATTATGGAGATTGCTTTATCTTCTGGTATAGCAACTCTAAATGAGGATGATTTAAATCCATTTAAAACAACTTCATATGGTTTAGGTGAAACTATTAATGATGCTCTTAATGAAGGTGTAGATAAATTAGTCATTGCCATTGGCGGGTCTTCGACAAATGATGCTGGTACTGGTATGTTAAAAGCATTAGGTGTTAAATTTTATGATATTAACAATCAAGAGATAGACTTAATGAATGGCTCTACGATTGGAAGCGTAGAAAAAATAGATACAACTGGTTTGAATCCAAGACTCAAAGATGTCTTGATTGAAGTTGCTTGTGATGTTACAAATCCTTTATTAGGTCGCAATGGATGTTCATATGTTTATGGACCTCAAAAAGGTGCTCAATCAAAATCTATGCAAAAAGAATTAGAAAAAAATATGAAACATTTTTCCAAAGTTGTCAAAAGAGAATTAGGGATAGATAACTCAAAGGTACCAGGTGTTGGTGCGGCAGGTGGTTTAGGATTTGGATTAATGACTTTTTTAAATGCCAGCCTTTTAAGCGGTTTAGAAGTTGTGAGTCACGCAACGAGACTAGAAGAAAGAGTGAAAGAAGCGGACATAGTAATCACGGGAGAAGGAAGTTTTGATCATCAGTCATTAAATGGTAAAGCTCCAGTACGAATCGCAAGACTAGCTAAGGAAAATGGTAAACAAGTCATTGGTATATTTGCAATAACATCAATTGATACGATGCCTGAACTATTTGATAAAATATTTTCGGTCGTACCGACAGTTGCTACAAAAGAAGAATCATTAGCTAATCCTGTTAAGTGTCTAGAGAAACTCATAAAGAATAACTGTGTATCCATCAAGTAATTAACCAATTTGAGTGCTTTTTATGCACTCTTTTTATATGTTATAATTAAATCATAAACGATGTACGGTGGTATAAACTCAACACATCATACTAACTAAGCATATAACACATTCAGTTCACATTCAGGGTATATAATAGATAAGAAAGTTAAAGGTGAATTATGGAAACACATAAAGCAACGCGGAATTATACATTAAAAGAGTATTTCAAAATTATTAACAAGGCAACATATTCAATCATTAAATTTAATAAAAATATAAAAATGATTTCTAAAGAGTTTAACACGAACATCATGTTAGCTGTTACTGAAGTTAATGGGTGTGCCATGTGTAATTATTATCACACAAAACAGGCTATTGATTCAGGGATTGAAGAATCGGAATTAAAAAGTTTGTTGTCTGGAGACTTAGCTCATGCAAAAGATGAGGAGTTGGTAGCTTTACTATTTGCACAACACTATGCTTCTGAAAAAGAAAACTACTCACAAGAAACATTTCAAAAAGTTATTGATTACTATGGTTTAGACAAAGCAATGGGAATCTTGTCTATTATAAGATTAATCTCATTTGGGAATGTTTCAGGAATTGCGTCAGGGAATTTTTTCAGAAGATTCACAAAAAAAGGCCGTATAAAAAATAGTAATATTTTCAAAGAATTATTTATAATGATTTCACTTGTCATTTTAATGCCATGTGGACTCATATTTAATATATTTACCAAAAAGAAGTATCAATAATACTTCTTTTTTTCAAATATTATCTCACGTAAATTTAATGATTTCTTTTTTAAACAAAAATAGTATAATAGTATTGTTTAAACGAAAAATATAGGAGTGTATCAAATTGAAAAAACTTGGACTTTGTTTATCTGGGGGAGGAGCTAAAGGCCCCTATCAAATTGGCGTATTAAAAGCAATGGAAGAATGTGGAATATTTCAAGAAGTAAAAGCTCTCTCGGGAGCCTCTATAGGAGCTGTTAACGCAGTCTTTGCGGCGACGACACCTTTAGACAATATAAAAGATATTTGGTTTGATATGCCAAAAGATCCACTTCCTAAAGAAAAAAGTTTAGTGGAACAAGTTAGAACTGGTCAATTAAAAATAATGGAAAGAGGAATTTATTCATTGGAAAGACTCGATGGATTACTCATTAACAACATCGACTTTTCAAAAGGGTTTGAACGTGATATATTTATCTCTGTTTCAGAAAGTGGTAATAAGGACACCGGATTTTTCCAACTCATCAGATCGTATGTCAATCACTATTTGTTACATAACCCTAGAAGTCATTATGTAAATTTAAGAGATGTTGATGCATTTATCGCTAGGGAAGTTATCCAAGCGTCATGCTCTATTCCAATTTTTTTCTCTCCAAGAGTTATAGGGGATAAAAAATATTATGATGGAGGTGTCTTTGATAATACACCCATACAACCTTTAATTGATGCTGGATGTGATGAGATTATAATCTTAGATATCGGAACTTTTCAATCTAAGAAAGACTATAAAAAATTATACCCAAACATTCTTATACACCATCTAGTTAGTAAACATAATTTGGGGGAAGCATTAGATTTTACAAATAGCCATTCAAAAGAGATTTATCAATATGGATATGATGAAGGGCTAGAGTTTTTTAAAGATATTAAAATTAAAAAGAAATAAATATAGAGTCATATAATGGCTCTTTTTTCTTGCCAATCATTTGACAATACAAACAATAAGTGAGTAAAATATAGATAATAAAAAACTACAGGAGTTTTATATGAAAGAACCAATCATTCAATTGATAGAACATACAAACAAGATTTTAATCGCTACCGTTGATAAAGCAAAGAAACCACAGATTAGATTCATAGACAAGCTTGTTTTCTTTGAAGATAAGTATTATTTTATTGTAGAAAAAGGAAACCCTCTTTTGAAAGATCTAAAGAAAAATCCCCATATTGTATTATATTTTGATTATGATGATTCTAAAGTTAAGTTAATTGGTGAAGCCAAAATATTAAGTAAAGATAAGAAAAAGTCTTTTATTGATTTTAAAAAAATGGAGTTAAATAACTCTGTAGTCGATATAGTTAAAATAAAAAACCTTAAACAAGAATCCAACCATTTAGATAAAGATATTCCTGAAAAAGAAGAAACCGGACACATTAAAACAGAAAAATCAAGTGATTCAACATATCATATAAACAGTAAATGTAAAACTTGCAATAAATGTTATAAGGCTTGTCCATACAGCGCAATTCGTAAAGGAAAGAAACAATATAAAATAGATTCTAATCTATGTGTTAACTGTGGAAAATGTTATAAAGTTTGCCCGCATAATGCAATAGATAAGACTAAAAAATTATAAAAACCCACAAGACTTTCAATTTTAAATTACTATTTGATATAATATTAATAAGAACGAATCTATAGGAGGACACTATGGCTATTATAGGAATTGACGTAGGCGGGACTAAAATATTAGGCGCTTTGTTTAATAAAAACGGAGAAATCGTTGATAGAGAAAAGGTATCTTCAAAAGGCGAAGAAGGATTTGATGTCTTAATGAATCAACTTTATAAAGTTATTGATGAGTTAAAACGTCGAAATAATTTAAAAATAAAAGGAATAGGTATGGGTATTCCTGGAATTGTTGATAAGAACGGATTAATCGTATTGACGCCGAATCTTCCAATAGAAAACTTCGATTTAGCAAAACACTTGAAGAATAAATATAATGTCCCAGTAAAAATAGGAAATGATGTAAATCTTGGAACTTTAGGTGAATATAAACAATTAAAGAAAAAACATAAGAATGTCATTGGTATATTTCCTGGCACAGGCCTAGGTGGAGGTTTTATCATTAATGGTGATTTATATATAGGTCAAGGGTTTGCGGCTGAGATTGGACACATTCCTGTTCAAAAAAACGGATATCTTTGCGGATGTGGAAACTATGGATGTTTAGAATGCTACGCTTCTAAAAAAGGCATCATACATTTTATAAATGATCAAATTGCACTAGGAAAAGAAACGGCTTTAAAAGATGATGTTCTTTCTGGTGTAATCAGAAGTTCTAAACTCAAGAAGGCTTATGATAATAAAGACGGTGTTGTATTGGAAGCTATGAACAGTTTTACAGATTATTTAGCTATGGGACTAGGTACGATGATGAATGTATTTAACCCGGATGTTATTGTCTTAGGTGGTGGCGTTTTAGATGCATTTGGCGATGAATTAATTCATACAATTATAGAAAAATCAAAGAATCATTCTCATAAAGCTATATTTAATCAAACGAAAATTAAAAAATCAAAATTAGGTGACAATGCTGTTATTGTTGGAGCTTATTACCTAGTAAAATAGTGAAATTGAATATCTATTATAGAAACACAATTATAAACTTGTGTTTCTTTTTAATATAATTTCAGCAAATATCCCTAATATTTAAAAGGTTAGTGTTATAATACACATATTGTTAAATTAGAAAGGATATGAAACATGGTTGAATTTAGATATGATACTCAATTATTAATTGAAGGTGAGGATTTGAATACAAAAAAAATAATATCTCATGTAAATGACAATTTTACAGGAGACAGTTTAATCGTCGTAGGAGATGATGATTTAGTAAAACTACATTATCATACAAACGAACCATGGTTAGTTTTAGAGTATTGTTCAACACAAGGAGAAATTCATGATATAGTTGTTGAAGATATGGATAGACAATCAAGAGGGTTACAAGGATAATATTGAAGACATCTATCGATGTCTTTTCTTTATAATTCGTAGCTTTATTTACAACTAAATAGAATTATTGTATAATTTACTTAAGAATCAATTAAAAGGAGGCTCTATGGAGATATTAGTATTAAATGGTAGCCCTAGAAAAGGGAATACCTATGATTTACTTCAAGCTTTTATTGAGAGCGCTGAACAAAAACATGATATTACCTATTTCGATCTAGGTGAAAAAAAAGTAGCTCCATGTGAAGCCTGTGATTACTGTTTAAAAACCAGTGAATGTAAGCATCGTGATTCAACGAATGAAATAATAGGACAACTTCAAATAGCTGACGCTATTGTTTTTGGTACGCCTGTATACTGGTGGGGAATGACAGCTCAAATGAAAGCTTTAATTGACAAAATGTATTCTTTTCAATCTGTAGGATTTAAAGTGCCAAGTAAGAAGATTGGACTGATTATAGTCGGTGGAGCCGAACCTGGAAATTATCAATACAAACTTATTACAGAACAATTCACTTTAATATCTAAATTTATGGATTGGGAAGTAAGTTTTGTTCAAGAATTTTCTGCATATAATATTGGAGATATCACAAAGAACAAAGCAGCTATGGAAAAGGTTAAAGACTTAATACTGAAGATGGAACAATAATTTTATTAAATTGTTAGGTTCTAAAGCATAAATAATATATAATACTTTAGGAGGTTAATGATGGATAATATAATTAAAGAAAAAATCGCTAACTGCTCAGGTAATGATGGATGTGCTCCTGATTTAAATGATGGGAAAGCAGTTGTTGATAAAGTAAGACAAGTTAAAGTAAGCTTAGGACTATTAGAAACTCCTCATTTAGTTATTTGTGAATGTGGAGAAGAATTCAAAATGATCCATTTTGAAGAAAAATGTCCAAAATGTGGAATGGTTTATGGAGTGACACCATGTTCAAGTCATGATTCTAATAACATTAAACCGGCAGGAATTAATTATTAAATTCAATTAAAAGCACCTTATAAGGTGCTTTTTTCATTATTTGTACATATTTATCGATAAATTTGTATTAATATTTATAAGAAGTATTGCATAATTTCTTAAAAAGCGTATAATCGTGCTTGTGAGGTGAAATTATGGACAAATATTTAAGAAAGTATTGGAACAAAGAAAACTATAATTATAGTTGTTCTGAAACAATGATTCTAGGTGGAAATGATTTTTACAATTTAGGTTTAGATGAAAAAGCTGTAAAAATGATGTCTCCATTTAGTGGTGGTATGTTTGAAGGTGAAGTTTGTGGAGTTGTCACAGGTGGAATCGCTGTAATAGGGTTAGTACTTACTAAAAATAATAAAGCTGATAGCCCTGAAATGATTGAAGCTACAAAAGAATACAAAGCAAGATTCTTAGCTGAAATCGGAAATAAAAATTGTAATCCTTTGAAAGATGAATACGAAGACCAACCAGAAGGTTGTGGATCTTTAATTTATAAAGGCGGAAAAATCTTAGAAGAAGTTATTGCAAAATACAACAAATAAGTAAAAAGATAAAGTCTCAGTTTCTGAGGCTTTTTTCTTTATTATGATATAATATTCATAAATATATATGGAGGATTACGTGATTAAGTTAACGAAAAAACAAGCTAGAGAATTTTTAGTTAATTATCATAATATTAATACATCATCAAAAATGTCAATTGATGATGTTTTTAATCGTATAAATACAATTCAATACGATCCATTATCAGTTGTTGGTACTAATCCAGAACTCGTATTGCAATCACGAGTTGTTGGGTTTAAAAGAAAACATCTGGATAATGAACTATATAGAAAAAGAACACTTATTGATGGCTGGGATAAACAAATGTCTATTTATCAAACAAAATATTTTTCCGAGTATAAAACGATTAGAGATCACAGAGCAAATTCGACAGTTACTGGTTATAAGAAATACTTTAATCTTGACCCATTAGAATTTCATGATGAAGTATTAGAAATAGTAAAAGAAAAAGGGCCAATCTTGTCATCAAAAATTAAATTAGGTGAATCTATTAAACAAACATGGGGGCACAACAAACCATCATCAGCTACTTTAGATTATTTATTCCATAAAGGAGAAATCGGGGTACATTCAAGAAATCACCGACAAAAGAAGTATGATATTATTAATAAACTAATCCCATATAAAAACACATTTGTTTTCAACACTGAAGAAGATTTCACTGAATGGTACTTATTAAGAAGAATCGAAGCTCTAGGCATTTTTTCAAATAAGAACAGTGTTCATAGTTACGGAGTCACTATATCTAAAAAAAATGTAAGAGCTAGATACATAAAACAACTAATAAAAAAGGGATTTGTTGAAGAGTTAAAAATTGAAGGTCTTGATGAAATTTTCTATATTCCATCAAAAGCTAAAGATATAGAAATCCGTCTAAAAGATAAGATATCGTTTATAGCCCCTTTAGATAACTTAATATGGGATAGAAACTTAGTAAAAAACTTATTTGATTTCGAATATACATGGGAAGTATATACGCCTAAATCTAAAAGAAAATATGGATATTATGTTTTGCCTATATTAAGAAGAGAAAAACTTATTGGTCGAATTGAATTCAAACCTTATAAAAATGGTGAAAAACTAGAAATAATTAACCTATTTCTTGAAAAAGGTATAAAAAAATCAAACCTATTAGAACAAAAATTATCATCTGCTTATAAAAGATTGACTACTTATTTAAGTTAAGTTTTAAATAATATATAGAAATAAAACAAGTAAATGTGTTAACATATTTAATAGAGGTGAACAAAGTGAGAAAATACTTAATATGGATTATTGCGAATGTTATCATTCTTTCTATTGGTTTTTATATAGGGACTCATAATGAAAGAATAAACGTTAATGAAGTACAAACTGAATTTTTAGATGCATATAAAGCGGATAAAATTGATTTGACAAAAAATCAACTAGAAGAAAAATACTCAAGATACTTTGATTATATGAATGTTAGTTTCGATGAATTTTATACTGAATTTGGCGGAATAACAAATGACTATGTTATTTATCAAAAAATCTTTTCTTACCAAGTTATACTCGTAGGAGAAAACAGTGAGCCAAATATTGACAGTTTTCAGTTTGAAGTATCAAGATACTTAGGTAATGGATTACCATATGATTATCTTTTTATCGGAATCATTTCAGTTATTAATATGATTGGTATGATTATTATGCAATCAAAGAAAAATTATTACTTATATACTTTATTAGATAAAGTAACTTTCTTATCAGTCATCATCATGTTTTTCTTTATTGAAATGGATTATGGAACAAATGTATACAATACAATTATTGCAGTTCACTTACTATTATTAATAGGACATTATCTTTACTTAATTGCTATCGGTAAAAGAAGATATATTATTAAATCAAATCAAGATGAAACAGAGAAAATATTCTATGCATTAAAAGAAGGGAAAGATCCTATTTATGTAACTCAAAAACAATCAGTGGCTGGAACATATAATCAATGTGTTGTTACGAAAGATGAAGAGGATGGTTTATTTGAATTCTTAGATGTTTATATGAAACCAAAAGAGTTTCGTTATGCAATTATTAACTTCGTTGCTTTAGGGATTCTATCTGGTATTGCCTTGTATTTCTTTATCATTAACCTTTGGAATTAACTAAAAAATAAGATGCGAAAGCATCTTTTTTTCTTGACAATATATATCGACAGCAATATAATATGCTTGTACATACAAGTGTTATAAATTGGAGGTTATTATGAAAGGAAAAACAATTAAAGAATTAAAACTTGGAGATAGTGCAGAATTTGCAAAAACAATCACTGAAACAGACGTATATTTATACGCGGGTATAACAGGAGATATTAATCCCGCTCATATTAATGAAACAGTAGCGAAAGATTCTATGTTTAAAGGTAGAATTGCACACGGTATGTTAACAGCTGGATTAGTTTCAGCTGTGTTAGGTGTTCAACTTCCTGGCCCAGGAACAATTTATTTATCACAAGAATTAAAATTTACAGCACCAGTAAGATTTGGTGATACGATTAAAGCCACTGTAAAAGTCACAGAAATAATTGAAGAAAAAAATAGAGTTAAACTTGAAACAATTTGTACAAATCAAAACAATGATGTCGTCTTAAAAGGCTTTGCATTAGTCATGCCACCGAGATAAATGACAAATACTAAAGATATAAAAAAATATTGTCTATATTTTTCTTCAAACAGGCTAGCTAGAGTCATGACAAAACTAGCAGAAGAAAGCTTTAAAGAGATTGGCTTTTCACCAACCTATGCCTATTTGTTAATGACTATACATGAAATGCCAAATATATCATCAAAAGAGCTTGCTCAGGAGCTTTTTATTGCTCAATCGACATTGACTAGGCTTGTTGATAAAATGGTTTACCAAGGCTATATAGAAAGAAAACAAGAAGGTAGAAAAATATTTGTTAGTCTGACTAAAAAAGGACTCGATGTTCAAGCATCATTATCAAGACAATGGTTTAAACTACATGATAGATATAATGCATTAATAGGAAAAGAATCATCAAAGGCTCTTGTTCAAGAAATGAATCTAACTTCAGAAAAACTAGAAAGTAGAGAGGTGAGTCATCATGAATAGTACTGAGTTATTAAAAACACGTAGAAGTGTAAGGAAATTTAAAGATGAGTTAGTATCAAAAGATATAATAAATCAGATTATTGAGGTTTCAAGATATGCTCCATCATGGAAAAATTTTCAAATTGTTCGATATAATATATTAGAAAATAAAGAAATCATCAAAAACATAGCGAGTCAAGCGGTTAATGGATTTGTTTATAATACAAAAACTTTAACATACGCAAACCAAGTTTGTATTCTATCATATAAAAAAGATGTAAGTGGGAAACTTGATACTGGTGAACTAGCAACAACTAAAAAAGACTGGGAAGTTTTTGATGCTGGAATATCAGCATTACAGTTTTGTTTAGCAGCTCATGATTTAGGTGTTGAAACTGTTATAATGGGTATCTTTGATGAAGAAACAATCAAAAAAACAGTAACTATTCCTGAAGATGAAGCTATTGGAGCTTTAATTGTTTTTGGGTATCCAAAATATGAAAATCCAGATGCTCCTAAAAGAAAAGAAGTCAGTGAATTGGTAAGATTTCTATAAGCATAAGATATATATAAAAATAGAGACATACTGAGTATGTCTCTATACTATTATTGTTTTAATGATTTTTTAAGGGCTTTCTTTAAATCTGTTTTATAGTTACCCTTTTCCTTTTTCATTTCATACATTTCCATATCAGCCTTTGTGATAACTTTTTTGAGCGTATCGTCTTCTTTGCTGTAGCTAGAAATTGCATATGAATATTGAAGTTTTTCTATAAAAGGTAAAGGAGCGTTCATATCTTCAAGGCTCTTAATGATACCTTCAATATATGTGTTATCTTTCTTTTTAGCTAAGATTAAAAACTCATCCCCACCAAGTCTAATTGGGTAAACACCCTCTTCTTTTGTAACATTAATCAATTGATTAGCAAATCGTTTAATCAATTGATCACCTTCATCATGTCCTAAGTAGTCATTGAAAAGTTTTAATCCATCTAAGTCAAATAAAATAATGGAATATGGGTCATTCGCATCATCTAAATCATCTCTTAAATCTTCTAAGAAGTTACGATTATATAATTTTGACATTAAATCATGTGTTTTGATATAATTCATATCATTAACGTATTTTAAATTAGACGATTGATCAAAGAATAAATAGAATGTACCAGAATGTTTATAGAATGGTAATTTAATCTTCTTAACTATGGTATTAAGATAAATTTTAGAGTTATCATAAGCTTCTATAATATCTTCCGTATCTTGGTACAAAATGGCTGATTTATAAATGATTTCAAGTACATCTACATATTTTAAGTTCTCATCAAGCTTTAAATTAAAACGTTTTTTAAACTCAGAAGATGCGTCCACCACAAATCCAGTATCACTAACAATGACATACATTTCTCTTAAGTTATCTAAAATAAATCGATTTCGATTAATTCCCAAGATTAGTTTTAAATCTCGAATGTAGAAAACATAATATAATACAGACACAAATACAATAGCTGTTAACAGTGTGGGATCCAAAAGGAATTTATAAAAGAACACTTGGATAATGTTAAATCCAACACCGATAAGGATGGCGATGATTATAAATAAAAATGGAAAAACATCTTGACTATCTTTTAATCTTTTAAATACAGTTTTAATAACTAAATATATAGTTACAGCTAATAATACATATGAGAATATTGTATGAATTAAAAAGAAATCCCCATATTGAGCAGAATCAAACATTCGTCTTGTGACATCTGTAGTGAAAGCTAAATCTTTCACTAATCCGTGGTAATTGTTTGTTAGGCAAAAAATCAAATCTACAATGAAGAAAAGCCATAACAAAATTTTTCCTACAGTTGTCAGATTGGATGACATTGATTTCTTAATAGCTATATACAATAACAATGTGAATAAATAAACCATAGGGTAAACGAATAATGAAGTATAATACACAAAGAAGCCTTCCGGAGTCATTAGTCTAATGAAAATCAATAACCACCATATAAGCATTGTGATACTTACATATTTAAATGTCTTATATCTGATATCTACATTAAATAAATCGCCCAAAATTAAAGGTGCGATTATAAGAATACCAAATGTTAAAAATACTAACCATAAAAATATACTCATGTTATGCCTCCAAGCTACTTATTAATATTATAACAGTTTTTTAAGTTATTGGCTTTAATATCTTAATTAATATGAATTTAATGTGTATTTTTAACTTTTATTAGTTTAGATATTGAAAAAATAGTCTAAGCGTAATATTATAGTAATAACGATATTTACATAGATGTATTACAAAGGAGTTAATTATTATGGGATTATTCGGTAAAAGAGAAAAACAACCTAGAGAAGTAGATTTAAGTTCAAACGAAGTTTCTATTGAAATGGTAGAAGCTAGATGGGAAGCAGATGACTTAGTAGAATCTGCTAAAGATTTAAAAGAACTTATTGAATACTATGGAACTAGAAAGAAAAAAAACCATCGTTATAAAGGAAGAGTATTTATTGAGTTTATTTTAAGTAACAAACATAAAAACTTAAAAAACACTGGGTATATGCATTGGGAACACATCAATGAAATCATTCAAAAGAATCAAACCAAAGTATATCCATACAATAAAGAAAATCTAAGAAAAGCGGTAGATTTCTTTAAATCTGAAGTTAAATCAATTAATTCATACAGATTATATAGATAACAAGAAGCCTAAAGGCTTCTTTTTTCTTTGCTTTGTTTTAAATGTGTAGTACAATATAAATCTAGAAGAGGTATGTATATGAAAAGGCTTTGGAATAAAAATTTTACAACATTAACCCTAGGAAGTTTTATCTCAGCCTTAGGAAACTCTGTCGCTGCGATTGCATTTGGGATTTTAATATATATTGAAACTGAATCCCCTTTAACATTAGCTATATTTACAATCGCAAATATGATTCCTAGAATTGTAGCTAACTTTTTAGTTGGGCCTTTTATTGATAGAAATTCAAGAGTAAAAATCATATATATTATTGATTTTGCTTATTTTCTTATATTTGCGGCAATTGCTTTAGTTTTATTCCAAGGATATTTTAATGTTGTTGTATTTACAATTATCGGAGGATTTTTAGGAGCGATTGATTCAACTTATCAAGTTGCTTTTATGAGTTTATTTCCAGAGACAATAGAAGGGAAAAATCACTCGCAAGCATATTCTATATCAAGTTTGATATGGCCAATATCCGCAGCGATTATGGCTCCTGTAGCTGCATACCTTATTGATAATTTTCAAAATGGTATTGCATATTTAATGGTATTTAATAGTATTACTTTCTTAATAACGGCTTTACTAGAAACTCGTATTAATGTAGATGAAGAATTGAATACATCTGAACCTGTTAAATGGAAATTTATAAGTGATTTAAAAGAAGGGTTTAAATATTATAAAGTCGAGAAAGGTATAGCCGGGATTGGAATTTTATTTATGGTATTTTCATTTGGGTTTGCAGTGAGTAATTTACTAAGAATGCCATTCTTTGTAGAACATAGCACATATACAATCCAACATTTCTCATACTTAGTAACTGCTGGTTCAATCGGTAGAGTTGTAGGAGGAATTATTCATTACAAAATAAAAATACCTAAACATCTTAAATATAAAATTGCTATTTCGGTATATTTTACTGTAGAGATATTAGGGGCAGTTACTTTATTGAGTCCTTATGTTTTAATGATTGCATTTAGTTTCCTAATTGGATTATTCTCAGTTACGTCATTTAACATCCGAATGTCTTCAACACAAACGTATGTCGGATCTAAGATTAGGGGAAGAGTTAACTCCGTTTTTCAATTGCTTTGGAACTTTGGTGCGATTGTGGGAACATTAGCAGCTGGGTTTACCGCCGAGTACACAAACATACCATATCAATGGATTATTTTCTGTGTCATGTTCTTTAGTATCCCAACTATTTTGTTAATTCCAGTTAGAATGAGAAAAGATTTTGAAAATATATACAATGTCGATTTATAGGCTAAAAAGGAGAAAACATTGGTTTTTCTTCTTTTTTTTAATGATTTCACACATTTTTTACATTTAATTGGTTATACTAGACATAATCATATGATATAAATTAATGAAAACAACAAAAGGAGATAACGATGTTCAAATTAAAAAAATTATCAAGAAAAGAAAGAGCTTGGGTACTATATGATATAGCTAACTCGGCTTTTATTTTAACTGTTGTAACTGTTTTATTCCCACTTTTTCATAAGTTTATAGCATCAGGTGGAGGCGTAAATGAAACAGCTGGAGACCAAGCAGCAATTAACTTTAAGTATATCACTGCAGGACTTGCACTCTTAGTAGCTTTAGTTTCACCTGTGTTTGCGACGATGGCTGACTATAAAGGCAATAAAAAGAAATTTTTTAGAATATTCTTATGGATTGGTTTAGTTGGTAGTGTGCTTTTAGCAATACCTTGGTCGATTATTTTTCCAAGTTTTGCTGATCAAACAAATTGGTTAATTTTAATTGTCATATTTTTCTTTACTGTAGGAGGTTACAACTTAACAAACGTAATCTATGATAGTTTCTTAGTGGATGTAACATCTGAAGACAGATATGATGAAGTATCAGCTCAAGGGTATGGTTGGGGATACATTGGTTCTATGATTCCTTTCTTCATTGCTATCATTCCTTTTGCACTTGTAACATTTGGGATTCTACCGGATACTTATTATGTTTTATCAATGTCATTTGCATTTATCGTTGTATTTGCTTGGTGGTTAATATTTAGTTTACCTTTGATTAAAGAAGTTGACCAGACATATTCAATCGAACCAGAAGATAAACCTTTAAGAAAATCACTACAGCGATTAGGGAAAACCTTTAAAGACATAAGAAAATACAAGAATATTTTCATATTCTTAATTGCTTTCTTGTTATATATTGACGTTGTCAATACGGTCATACGTCTTGCCACAACCATTGGAGATCAATTAGGTGTTGGTGATGCATCATTATTAGGAATTGTCATTATGGTTCAGTTTATTGCTTTTCCATTTGCTATTCTATTTGGTAAGCTAACAAAAAGATTTGGTCAAAAAACAATGATTTTTGTAGGAATCTTTATTTATATTATTGCGATTTTCTTTACAACTCTTATTCAAGAGCATGGAGCAATCTATATGTGGATTGTAGGGATCTTCATCGGTATGGGTCAAGGGGGTATCCAATCGGTTTCAAGAAGTTTCTTTGCGACGATGGTGCCTAAAGAAAAATCAAATGAATTCTTTGGATTCTTTTCAGTTTTTGGTAAGTTTGCAGGAATTTTCTCACCATTTCTATTAGCTGTTTTAGAAACAAGTTATGGTATTAATGCAGCAATCTATGTTTTATACGTTCCATTATTTATATCTGTTATTTTAATGCTTTTTGTCAAATCACCTAAGATTAAATCAGATGAACTTGTAGGTACTGAATAATTTATAGAGGACTTCGGTCCTCTTTTTATATAAATATTGTATAATGGAATAGAGGTGTTAATATGTCTGATTTATATTTACATTCTAGACTCGCAGAGGAAGTTTTAAAACAATTAGATAAAGATGTTAATGAAAGTATTTTATATATCGGGGCTCAGGGTCCTGATCCTTTCTTTTACAAACAATCTAAAGAAACTGGGATGATAGCTTCTGTAATGCATGACGTAAAAACAAGAGATATGTTTGTTAATATGACAAACTTAGTTAGAGATAATTTTAATAAAGACACTTATGCTTTTTTGGTAGGTTTTATTTGCCATTATAATCTAGATGTTTTTACACATCCATACATATTTTACTATACAGGGAATTATTCAGAGGATGATGAATCAACGAATTTATATAGAGGATTACATAAAAAATTCGAGTTGAGTATGGACGCGATGCTCATAGAAAAAGAACATAATATAAAGGCGAATCAATACAAACTAAAGAAATATTTTCCTGATTTTAATGCGCTTGAAAGTATTTATGAGTTAATTGATAAAACCAATCAATTAACTTATGATATTACTGCTTCTGGAGATTTATATAAATCCGGGTTAAAAACTTTTAGGTTTGTGGCCAATAAATTATTGCCAGATCGATTTGGTTTCAAAAAACTATTCTTGAGATTTGTGGACAAGATAAAAAAACCAAGCAATTTATTTTATAGTGATTTATCTTTTTATAATCACATTGAAAACTTTGATTTCTTAAATAATGAGCGAAGAACATATTTTCATCCAGTAACCAATGAGTCATACAATTTTTCTGTCATGGATTTATTTAAAAAAGCTAAAGAAAAAACTTTAATGATGATTAAACAAATAGATGACTTTCTAGATGGAAAATGGAATATTGATTTAAATGAAGTGTTTGACAATCTATCATTCTCTACAGGATTGAATGTAGATGACCCAAGAGAAATGAAACACTTTGAAAACTATAGAGACTTAATTAAGGATTAGACATGAATATAGAAAAATTAAAAGAATTAGAAGATAACTTCTTAAGCATATACCCAGATGCTTTTGATTCAGAAGATATGAAAGAAGTTAAGAAAAAACACAAGATTTACAAACTTCAAAAGTATTTGTTAGAGGTGTGTTCAAAAGAAAACCTAACAAATGGAAAAGACATCATTTCTGATATTACTAAATTTATTACGCGATCTTCGATGATCTCTGTTTTTGAAAAAGTTAAATTTAAAGATATTATGAAAGAATTAAGCGAAGATGAACACATCATATTTGTACAAGCTATCAAAGAGTTACTATATGGAAATGAAGAAGAAGGATTTAATCATTTAGTCTATGTGTTAAAACCATATAAGTTAGCTAAATGGTCTATCATCTCTGCATTTAAAGCTTATTATAACTTAAACACGGAAGTCTTCATTAAACCAACTACTGTTAAGAAAATAATAAGAGAATTAGAGTTAGATGATATGATATACCATCCAACTCCAGATTTTCATTTTTATAAAAAATTTAGAGATTACATAAATGAGATGAAAACCCTAGTTGACCCTAGATTATCTTCTTCAAACCCTGCTTTTACTGGGTTTTTAATGTATATGATAGAATAATTATTAAATATTATACAATTGGATTGCTAAAATATCTAAAATAGTGTAAACTAGTAGAGACGTAGTATATGTAATATGAATTAAGTAACTCAGTTACCTCAATAATTATTATCAGTACAGAAGTCAAAATAATAATAGGAGGTAACACAAGCATGACTGGAACAGTAAAATGGTTCAATTCTGAAAAAGGATTTGGATTCATCACTACGGAAGAAGGGAAAGACGTATTCTGTCATTTCTCACAAATTCAAAAAGATGGATATAAATCTTTAGAAGAAGGAGAAAAAGTAAGCTTTGATATTACTGAAGGTCCAAAAGGTCCTCAAGCATCAAATATCACTAGTTTATAATTTAAAGCCGTTTTAAACGGCTTTTTTTATTTAAAAATATATGGAGGAATTTATGGACTTTAAATTAACAAGTTTAGAAACACTTAAACAAAAGAAAAAAATGCGTATTCAAGTGAAGAATAGATTTGTACTAGTGGCTTATACTGAGGATGGTATATTCGCAATCAATGATAAATGTCCTCACATGGGTGCGTCTTTATATCCTGGGAAATTAGAAGGAAAAGTCATTCGTTGTAAAGACCATGGACTTCCTGTTTCTTTAGAAACCGGTTTGGTTACTGATGAGGCTAAAGCTAAGTTTTTGAATTTAGAAGAATGGGATATGTCAGTTAAACAATATGAACCATTTGTTAAAGATGGTTATGTATATATAAACATAAAATAATAAGGAGAAAAATGATGGGTAATCCGGTAGTAACGATTAAGACAGAAATTGGTAATATTATAAAAGTAGAATTATATCCTGATATTGTACCAAATACAGTTAATAATTTTATATCATTGGTAGATAAAGGGTTCTATAATGGAGTTGTCTTCCATAGAGTTATTGAAAACTTTATGATTCAAGGTGGAGACCCAAATGGAACTGGTATGGGTGGTCCTGGATATTCTATCTGGGGTGATTTTTCTAGTAATGGTGTTGAAAACCCAATAAAACATACGAGAGGTGTTATTTCAATGGCAAGATCTCAAAGCCCTAACTCGGCTGGCTCTCAATTCTTTATTATGCATAAAGACGCGCCACATTTAGATGGACAGTATGCTGCTTTTGGTAAAGTCATTGAAGGTATTGAAGAAGTAGATAGAATTGCTACTGTAAAAAAAGACATGAGAGATAAACCAATTACACCTGAGGTAATGAAAGAAGTAACTGTAGAATTAAATGGATATGAGTTTGCAGAACCAGCAACTGTATAAAAAATAAAACAATTTTAAAGGTATTGAGACAATACCTTTATTTTTTTGTTATAATGTTCTTTAAAGAAGGTGAAAATATGGACTATGTTAAATATATAAGGGGTTTAGTTGGTCATCATAAAATAATTATGAATGCAGGAGCTGTAATCATATATAACGAAAAAAATGAGATTTTATTACAACTCCGTGGAGATGATCATTTTTGGGGATTGCCAGGTGGAATTATGGAACTAGATGAGCTCCCAAGAGAAACAGCGATTAGAGAAGCTTTTGAAGAGACTGGATATCATATTGAAATCGATTCTTTTTTAGGAGACTATCATAATTGCAATAAAGTTTGGCCAGACGGGGATGTTGCTCATGTTGTTTGTTTTATTTATACAGGTAAAATTGTGGGTGGCGCATTAATGATCGATGGCGATGAGACTTTAGATTTAAAATGGTTTAGTAAAGATAACCTACCAGAAATTGATGCCATAGATCATCTAGCAGGTATCAAAGATTTCTATAGAAATGAGGAAAAATAGATGTTTTTAGCGATGAGTGATATCCTTGATTATGTACAAATAGCTACTTTTACAATTTTGGCTATTACCGCCATAGCTTCTACGATAAAATTCTTTGATTCTAGAAATAAGACTAGAGAGGTTGAAACGTTTGAAAATGTTGATGCTAAGTTTAATGAATTTTTACAAATTTGTTTAGATAAACCTTATTTAGATATTTTTGATGTTAAAGATGAAGTTAAGACACAATTAAATAAAGACCAAATAAAAGAAGAAAAAATAGCATTTGCCTATCTAATTAGTGTGTTTGAGAGAGTATATATATTCTATTATGAGCATGGAAAAGGATGCGATCAAGATCAAAGAGACAACTGGACGAAAACAATTCAAGAGTATATGAGCAGAGATAATTTTAGAAAGGCTTGGAGAGAAAACTCATCAGGTTGGGATGGAGACTTCATATACTTTATGAATGACCTTTATTTAAGAGCGAGAAATAAAGTCATATTAAAAAGTTTTAATGACAAAGATAATCTAGATACTTGGTATGAATTATATAAACATAATTTTGAAGAAGACGAAAATAATGATACACAAGATGGGTTATTAAACTATCTTAAAGAGCCATACAAATATTATTTCATTCAAGATGACTCTGGTCAAAATATAGGAGGTATATTAACTCAAGACTTTAAACGTCCAAAAGCTACTGTCGTATTATATTTCTTTATTATAGATGAGTATAAGAATAAAGGTTATGGAAGTTACGCAATGTTAACATTAAGAAATTATATTCCAAAACAAAAATTTATTCTCGCTGAGATTGAAAAAAGAAATAAAAAAATTTCAAAACTTAAAGATTGGTATATGGATAATTTGTTTTATGAATTAAACTTTGATTATTATACACCTATAATCGAAAGCGACAAAGAAATTGATTCAAGACATAATAATTTCTTATTTATGAACAATATTGGAATAGTTCATTCAAGTGCCATATATCGAATCATAAGAAAGTATCATAAAACATCATTTGCACATAACAAGTTAAGGTTACCAAAAACAAATTTGAAGAATAGAAAAAACATAAAAAATATGGGTAAAACTTGCAATTATAAATGATAATCAAAGAGCCAAATCATGGCTCTTTTTAAATTTTTCTGAATTCTTAAACTAAATCTTAAATAGTTATTAAATAATATCTTAAATCTTTGCGCTTCCTTTCTATATCTTATACAATTAAAACGAACTAGACTTACTAGTAGCTTTATTGAAAGGAGAATCGACTATGAAAACAAAGAAAAACAAAAAAGCAAAAGATATAAGAAAAATCTTAGTGATTGCTTTATTTATCATTTCATTAGTTATGACAGCTGGAACCTTTGCATATTGGGTAACAAACGTAGAAGGTACAAATAGTGATAGTGTTGGAACAATCGGTATTGGTTCAGCAAGTGGTGTTTCAACTGAATTCATCCTTTCAAACGATTCAAGTACTGGAGGTAACTTAGTACCAAAAGGAATGAATATATCAAGTGAACAAAATGCAGTAGAAGAAATATATTTATCATACGATTTGAAATGGATTGAAGAAGCTGAAGTTTCTCAACTAGAAGGAACAATTACGAAAGGAAACATTTCAATTAGTCATTCTTTAGATATTTTTAAAGATGGAGTATTATTAGACCATGATGAGTATCAAAACATTTACGATCTAATTGTTGTAACATATAGTGAGAATAATCCGGAAACTCTGACATTAGATGGTGACTCAGAAACATTCTCATTTACGATTACAATGGAAGAACCAGCAGATAAAGAAGAGTATCTTCTAATCGTTGATTCAGATATTCAAATCACGATCACTTACGAGATTAAAGATCAATACATCGAAACGGTTGATGATGAAGTTGTTGAAGAAGATAATACAACGACAGAAGATAACCGAACGACAGAAGAAGATACAAACAATCAAGTAGAAACAAGACCATATTATGACTACTATGTACAAGGTGGTTATTGGAGAATTTACACTGATGATTGGACATATGAGTTCTTCTCAACAAATTAAATATAAATAAAACAAAAAGGTTACGATTTCTCGTAACCTTTACTTATTTATTGATTTAAATAAATCTTTCTTCAGGTAAGCATGAAACATTATTTAGAATAACCCAATTATAATCTGTCGTGATTTTTAAGTAATAGGGTAGGTTATAAGTTCTGTCAAAACTTAATGTTTGATAATCATCAGATGTTCCCCAAATGAGTTCAACTAATTCAGGCATATCAATGAACGGATTTCTGTTTCCTTGATATCCATATATGACAATATTTCTATCAATTTCTTTTTGGTCAACTGGATCTTGGATATGCCATCTTAATAAATCATCAATATCTCCATAAACTGGAAGCTTTAATGATTTATCTTCATCAGGATCATTAACAACTTCTAAATCTAAATCTTCATCATCATACCTTACTGCCATATAGAAAATCATACGAGCAACATCACCTTTGACTTCATCTCTAGGTTCAAATTCCCAAATATTACATGTATAGTTGCCATAGCCTCTATCAACGATGTTTGTATCATCTCCATCATGACAATCTTCAAAGAAGCGATTGTTTTTAGTTGAGTTCATCACTCTTTCCGCAGCGACTAAATGATGTCCATCGGTATGAGCTGGCCCATCAGATTCATCCTCAAAAGGTCCTCTTGATTTTGACCAAATATGTTCTCTGTTCCACTCGACTAACTTCGTTTCATCATCATAAACAGTCATTTCACAAAAAGCAGGAGGATTAACTGTATCTTGGCAATCCTTAGGTATTGAAAGTCCTGTGTAAAATCCAATAATATTATTAGGATTATTAGGGTCTTCATCCGCATCTCTTAAGATATCCCAAACATCCGTAGTTGTTGATGTGTATGGGTAATCTGTATGATCTTTTATTGTATTATGTAAAATAGATTTTAAGGCCTCCCCAGATAACCCATCTAAATCTGGATAATAACCAACGGGTATATATACCGCTGGATTAACACCTTCATATATTTCATAATTGTATACATAACTTGCAATATTTCCTGCTTCATCAGTTGCTTGTAACGTTACCGAATAGTTTCCTAAGACAGACGTATCAAATACGCCAATAATTTCAACATTACAGACTTCATCAACATTGTCTTCGCATGTTACTTCTAAAATGATATCACTATCTAATTGATATCCACTTGGTAAAGATCCTGTTTCTATAACTGGAGCTTCAGAATCTAAAGCTTGCATAACTGATCCATATAGGTTCCACCCCATAAAACTATCTAATGCTAAAAGAATAGTAATAACTAATACGACAATTCCTCCTGCAGCAGCAGCTTTCTTTTTCATACTTATCACCTCTCATAAATTATTTTATCATAGATACTATCATATTTTACTAAGTTAATGTAATTCTCTTGTAATATCAAAATTTTTTCAAAAATATGATAAAATATATTTAAGATTTTAAAGGATGTGATTTAATTGATAAAAGACCTTAACTTATCAGAAATTAGAGTGATACAAGAAGCTATTATTAAAGTCGCTCAGAGTTTTGCTAATTACAAAGAAGAGAATTTTAATAATATTATCTATTCAAGTCTAAGAACATTAGGAGAAGCTTTAGAAGTAGATCGAGCATATTTGTTTAAGTATAACTTTACTGCGAATACAATGGATAACATATATGAATGGACCAACAAAGGGGTTTCACCTCAAATTGATATGCTTACAGATATCCCCATTTCTGATTTCTTAGATGGATGGGTTAATGAACATCTAAAAAATCAAAATGTTATCGTTGATGATGTAGGCGCATTAGATAAAGATTCTAATTTATACAAAATACTTAAACCTCAAGACATCAAGTCTCTATTAACATTACCTATATTTATAAATGATGTATGTTTTGGATATGTAGGATTTGATTTATTGAATGAAGGTCATAAATGGGATAATTATTTAAAACTCATAAAATCTTTATCTACTTTTTATGCATGTGTTTTTAAAGAACATTTAACACAAGTAGATATAGACTCGGCAAAAAAAGAAGCCAACATAGCAACATCCTTTCAAGCTGATTTTATGGCTAAGGTAACCCACGAACTAAAAACACCAATCAATGGTGTCAGTAGTTCGTTATACCTTATGGAACAAACCGAACTAGATTCTGAACAAACTGAATATGTTGATATTATGAAATATTCAATTGAAACCTTATCTAATATGGTTTATAACATCTTAAACTATTCAAAATTAGAAGCAAATAAACTTGACCACAAATCAACTAACGTTGATTTAGAACAAGAAATTATTAAACTCATTAAAATGAATAAATTCATGGCTTCATCAAAAGAGCTTGGAATGTATTTTGATTTTGATTATGATATCCCTAATATTGTTTCAGCGGATATAGAGAAACTTAGACAAGTCTTAAATAATCTCATACAAAATGCAATTAAGTATACGAACTATGGACATGTTGAAGTAAAAGTATCCTTAGTTAAAAAACATTTTCCATATGTTGATATATTATTTGAAATTAAAGACACAGGTATAGGAATTTCAAAAAAAGACTCTGAACACATTTTTGATGAGTTCTATCAAGTAGGAGATGCATTAAATAAAAACCCTTCAGGGACAGGATTAGGACTTACCATCACTAATGATTTGGTTAAGTTTATGAAAGGTAAATTAAAAGTTGATTCAAAAGAAAGAACAGGATCAAACTTCAATTTTACTTTAACTTTCTATACTCCGACAGAGGAAAAGAGAATTCCTTTAGACATGAAAGCTTTATTTATTGATTTATTTGAAGACTATCACACAAATGTTATTTATTTCATAGAAAACCATTTTCAATCACACGATGTCTGTAATCTAAAAACTTGTGGACAATACCATGGGAATCATTACGATGTTGTATTCGTATATGCAAATGATCCAAAAGAATATATGGAATGTATTGGTGATTTAAGGCCATTAATTAGGTCGTTTGGTGAACATACAAAATCAATTTTATTATATGATAATCCAGAAGTTTATCGACAAATCGAAAGTAGGGATTTATTAGATAACCACGTTGAATTACCAGCTGTATCATTTGATATCATTGATAAGATTAATAAAATAGATATCGTTAGAAACAATAATTCTTCAGTTAAGTCAAAAGAAACTAAAGACTATGAAAACAGATTGACTATTTTACTAGTAGAAGACAATAATGTTAATAGAAAAGTAATGACGAAACTATTAAGAAATATGAACTTAGGTGTCGCAGAGGCAGCGAATGGATATGAAGCAATAGAATTAGTCAAAGATAGACAATTTGATATTGTCTTCATGGATATTTTTATGCCAGGTATTGATGGATACGAAGCATCGAAAAGAATTAGAGCTTTAGGTGGAACTAAAACATCTATACCGATTATTGCCGTAACAGCTAATGAAGTTGAATCGACTTTGGAAAAAGCTCTAGAAAGTGGAATGAATGGTGTATTATCTAAGCCACTTAGAAAAGAAGAACTTGATGATTTATTAAATGAGTATTTCCCTAAAGAAGAAATTCAAAAATTATCCAAAGAAAATGAACCAGTATTCGATGTGAATGAATTTGAATCATTCTATGATGATGAAGATATGCGTAAAGAAATCATTCAAGCATTCTTAGATGAAAGAGAAAGTGACTTGAAGCGTATAGAAGAAGCATTTAAATTAAAATCTTTAAAACAAATATACAAAGCAGCACACTATTTAAAAGGATCTTTCACTTACTTATCAGCTAAAAAATCATTCAAGTTAGCAATGATGATCATGGAGCTTTGTAATCAAGAAAGATTAGAAGAAGCAAGCAACTTAGAACAAGCGTTAGTGTTAAACTATGAAGAGCTATCAGAAGCATTAAGAAAATACTTAAAAAAGTCAGTATAAATGACATATAGAAACGCCTTTCAAGGCGTTTTTTTTATGTCTAACATCTAAATATTAACTAAATATTAACTAATTGCTTGATAAATAGACCATCCATATATAATGAGATAGAATGGGAGTGTAGGAAATGAGTAGCCTACACATTTGAGTGTATATGTAATAAAAAATTAAGCGAGGAGAAGTATTGTATGAAAAAGAAAATACTAGCTGCTATAGGATATGTATTTTTATTCTTGCTAGCTATCAATGTGGTAGTAACTGTATTTGTACCAGAAAAAAGTATGGAGTACTTAGGTTACAGATCACTATTAGTTTTATCTGATAGTATGGAGCCAGAAATAGAATTAAATGATTTAGTAGTAATAATCAGCATAGATGAAGAAAACATAGAAGTAGGGGATATCATTACATTTTCAGTATATATTCCTGAATTAAGAGAAGAAGCATTCGTAACACATTATGTGGCCGCAATTGAAGAAAATGAGTTAGGAGAAACTATCTATAAAACTCATGGAGCTCAAGCAGAACCAGATGTATATGATCAATGGAGAGATGCTGAAGGCAACTCTATTGACATTACATTTGAAGACATTGAAGGACAGTATTTCTTTCATGTTGGGTTTGTTGGAGATATCATTGTTGCACTAAGAAACCCTATATTCCTTGCAATGATAGTTATAACGATAACTATGGTTGGAATTACAATTAATTATATAAGAAACACAAGAAATGATGACGATGAGGATGAAGAAGAGTCTGAAAATAAACTTGTTGATTACGATGAATAACCCAAACTAAATGATAGGAGGAGGTCGTATGAAACAGACCAAATTAGTTAGATATCTAACAGCTTTCCTAATTGTCCTATCATTAGTATTAACAACAGGAACATTTGCTTACTGGGTGGGTAATGTAGAAGGGACAGATTCCAAAGTAGAAGATACTTTGACGATTGGGTCAGGAAAAACTGTCACTACCCAGTTAACAATTGATCAAAATGATATAAGTGATTATGGACAATTAGTTCCAAGTAAACAAATAAATAACAGTATAAATTTAGCAGTAGATATGATTCCATTAAACTATTCATTAAAATGGTTTGAAGAACAAAGCACCTCTCAAATATATGGTGAGGAAATCTATGGAATTATTAAAACCAGTATAAGATATGAAATTATACCGATTAACGAAAGTGATGTATTAGACTATCTAGAATATTCTAATATCTATAACCTAGTTAATATAGAAGAAAATGAAAATAATCAAAAAGAAATAACTCTAAATGATGACACACCAAAAAATTTACAATATGTAATAACATTGGCAGAGCCATCAAATCAAAGTGAATATCAAATCATTAAGAACGCTGTGATAAATTTCTATTTCACATTTGAAATTGTTCTTAATGACTATGACCTTGACTTAAATTTCGTAGAAATGAGTCAAACAGATCTTGACCGTGTTTCAATTCAAGCACTAAATCAAAATTGGACAACCGATAAAGAACAACCTTTAGATAACTATAGAGGTGAAGAAAGAATCTTTTTTCCAATTTCGAGAAATGATTACACAGTAACAGTTCAAGCAAACTTATCAGAAATCAACTCTAGTGGTGGATATGGAATTATGTTTGACACTGTATTCGAAGCAGACGATCCAAATAAAGATTCGGGATATATCTTCCAATTCGACAGAGGATTTGCTGATGGAGAAATGATTGTAAGACCAAGATCTTGGGGAGGAGAATTCAACCCTATATTTACAATCAATCATTCAGAAGGGAATTTGTTTCCATCGGAAAAAGATAACCCTGAGTGGTGGACAGAAATTCATGAGATAACAATCAACGTAACAACCATTAAAGATTCGACTAGAGAAGCAACTTTCTATCTTGATGGTACATTACTAGGAAGCATTCAATATGAGTTTGAAGCTTCAGACCAACAGTTATATGTTGGTTTAAGAGGGTGGGGTTGGACAACAACTAACTTTTACTCTCTAAATGTTCGATAATACTTCTTTTATAAGGATTATTATATATATACTCAATACTCAAAACATAAAAAGACACGGATTAATCTGTGTCTTTTTATGTTTTATATTTACAAATAAACCAGTGACACATTGAAGTTGAAGTTCACATTTGATATAATTTAAATAAGGTTAACTGAAACGAGGTATATTATGGCAAATATTTTAGTAGTAGAAGACAATAAAATTATTAATATGACTTATACAAGAATGTTAAAAAATTATGGTTTTGAAGCATTTAGTGCTTATTCAGCTGAAGAAGCACTACAGATGTTCGATGAAAAAGAATATCATCTTATTTTACTAGATTTACATTTACCTAAAATGAGTGGATATACATTCTTACAGGTTATAAGAAAAAAATCAGATATACCAGTTGTAGTTAATACGGCTTATGCATCAGCTAAATCAAGGGTTAATATGATTAATGTTGGTGCGAATGATTTTATTGAAAAATCAATTGATAAAGATGGAATCATTGAAAGTATAAAACTATTATTAGAGCAACAAGAGAAAATGAATGCAAATAAAAAGAAAGTTATAAAGGTGTTTGATTTGGAAATTGACTTTGGAACAAAGTCTATCACCAAGAACAATGAATATGTTGAACTCACATCTAAAGAATTTGAAATTTTAAAAATTCTTTTTGATAATCCAAGATATGCTTTTACTAGAAAGCAATTGTATTTACTTGTTTGGGCAGAAGAATATGATCCTTCAGTGGATAATACAATCAACGTTCATATGAAACGCCTAAGAAATAAAATTGAAAGAATTCCGAATAAACCAGAAATCATCGAAACGGTGTTCAAACATGGATATCGACTCGGGAAACCTGCTTTAGAGATTTTAGAGAAAAACCAAAAAAACTAGCTATTTTAGCTAGTTTTTTTATACATATTAAACCAGATATTAACTAAATATTAACTAGAAAGCCGATAAATTGCTATATAAAACTAGGTGGTGTAAGATAGTGGTGTAGCTGACAAACAAGGCAGCTTATCAACTAAAAAAAATAAAAAAACCAAGGAGAAAAATTAAAATGAAAAAAACAAACAACAAACAATCAGGAAAAAAAATTAGAAGAACTTTAGTAGCATTCTTATTAATGTTATCATTCGTATTAACAGCAGGAACATTCGCATACTGGGCAACAGCAGTTGAAGGAACAGCTTCACAAGCAGAAGGAACTCTAACAGTAGGTTCAGGGGACAACGTAGAAACAGTATTTGAATTAGGATTATCAAAAGATACAGGTGGACATTTAGTACCAGCTGCACAAGTAGAAAACTCAAGAGAAGACGACGCAACAGGATCAATCTTCTTAGCATACGATATCCAATGGTTAGAAGACGAAAACCAAACACAATTAGCAGGAACACAATCAGTAGGACAAATCGTTGTATCACATGACGTATCAATCGTTGTAGATGGAGTAGAATTAGACAAAGATGATTACGAAAACATCTATGAATTAATCAATGTATTATATAACGAAAACAACGCAACAGAATTAGTATTAGACGCAGACGCAGTAACATTCGGATTCGAAATCACAATGGACGAACCAGCTGACCAAGTAGAATACAACTTAATCGCAAACGCTGAAATCTCAATCACATTCTCATATGTCATCAACAACGATTCAATCGTAACTTCAGACGTAGCTTAATAAGTAAAATATAAATATATAAGTTTAAAGGTGGATTATACATCCACCTTTTTTAATGGCTAAAAATAGCCGTTAAATAGACTTGTAAAATTAAATATTAACTAAATATTAACTAAAAGCTTGATAAATAGGTAATCTCTATATAATAGGTTAAAATATAAGTGTAGGAAATGAGTAGCCTACATATAAGAGTATATAAAATAATATAAAGAGATAAAGGAGACAGTATTATGAAAAAGATTTGGGAAAACATTAAATTAGGATTATCAATGATCGTATTAGGAGCATTATTATTATATGTAGGGACATTAATTTTCATGCCAGAAATGACAGTTAAAATCTTCGGATTCCAACCTTACCAAGTATACACAGAATCTATGGAACCAGAAATTATGGTTAATGATGTAGTCGTTGTTGGAAACTTTGATATAGATGCAGCACAACCTGGAGATATTATTACATTCTACGCAGATATCGATTACAATGGGACTAAAGAAGTTGTAACACATTATATTTATTCAATCGAAGGTGAAGGACAAGACGCTTTAATTAGAACACACAGACATTTTGAAGACCCTTCACAAGTAACACCAGATACATGGATTATTCCAGCTGAGGATGTATTAGGAAGTTATCAGTTCCATATCGCATACTTAGGATATTTAATAGGATTCTTACAATCAATCTATGGAATCGTAATTGTTGGAGTTAATATCATTATCTTCACAACGATTAAAATAGTTAATAATAGACAAAAAAGAAAAGAAGAATTAGAAGCACAAGAAGAAGAAATTACATCAAAAGAAATAGTACAAGCCGCTTAATGAACGACCCCTTAATATTGATTTGCAAAGGACAGACTTTCAAAAGTCTGTCCTTTGATTTTTTATAAAAAAAAATAGGTATAATATTAACATATTGTGATATAATATTTTTTATTGAAATTGGAGATGAATACATATGAAAAAAAACAAATTACTACAAAGAATGACCAAAACATTCATAGGTGTATTTGCACTATTCGCCATTGTTTTGATTATTTACTCTTTTGATTACTATAGAGTCAACGAAGAAATGTATTTAGAAGTTCAATATGTCGATGTGTCAAACATTGAAGTAAATGAAGATAATGATCAAATATCTTATACAGTGGCACATCCTCAAAATAACATTATCATTATTCCTGGTGGAAAAGTCGACTCATACGCTTATGAATACTTAGCGTATAATCTCGCTTTAGAAGGTAATAATGTTACCATATATAAACCTTATTTGCATTTAGCAATCATATTTCCTAATCACGCATCAAGATTTGTTGATGAGAATTTAAACAACGTTATTATAGGACATTCTTTGGGTGGAGTGGTAGCTTCAATCATAGCATCTAATAATGAAGAAATTACAGAGGTTGTATTAATGGCAAGTTACTCAACAAACGATTTAACTGAAAAAGACGTTTTGTTGTTAACAGGCGAATATGACAATGTCATGTTAGAAGAAGAATATGAAGAATCTAAATCAAATTATGATAACTACTCAGAATTTATGATAGAAGGCGGAAATCACGCTCAGTTCGGTTGGTATGGTGAACAGGCTGACGATGGAGAAGCTACAATTACTACTAAGCAACAACAAGACATAGTTATTGAGAAAATCATAGAATTCATCAATTAAATACTATATATAGAAAAGCGTTTATAATCATAACGCTTTTTTTATGATTATTTTGCTATAAAGTATTTAATTTTTATCTATATGTTTGTATCGAAAAGTACTATAATTTACATTGAGAGACAATGAAAGGAAGTATTAATATTATGTTTTTCTTTGAAAATTATACAGTAGTGAACGTCTTAATATTTTTAGCGGTATGTTTTGGTTTACTACTTGTTAATGAAGTAACTAGAAGAAGCAAAATTGCTTCTATAGTATTTTATATTGTTGTTCCAATTGTATTTACCATTTTTGTCTGGGGACAAGTGAGTAATGATACAACTGAAGGGAACTGGTTTGCATGGGTTAAATGCTATTCAGCATTAGCTGGTGTTATTGGGTTCATGTTATTGAGATATATTAAAAAGTTACAAACGAATAAGTTTATGTTATTCTTTCCAGCTTTAATATTATTTGTTAATATCATTGAAGCAGTTATTAGAGACTTTGAAGTTTCTGGATTAGGAACTGTCTATGAAAATGGATTAACATTAATTGGTGGACCTTGGAATATTATCAATGGAATTGCTGGTATTTTATGTGGTATTACAATTACTGGTTGGGTTGGAATCAAAGTTGCTAAAACTAAATCACAAGATATGGTTTGGGCTGATCAACAATGGTTTTGGATTATCGCTTATGGTATTTGGAATCTTTCTTATGTATATAACTGTATTCCTGAACGTTCATTCTATGCCGGTGTTGCTTTAATTGGTGTTTGTACATTAGCTGCATTTATTAAATCAAAAGGATTATGGCTCCAACATAGAGCACAAACATTAGCTTTATGGGCGATGTTTACACTAACTTTCCCTGCTTATGCAAGTACTGAGTTTTTCTCAATCGTCTCAACGAATGATGCAGCTCCTAAATTAGTATTAGCTATATTAGCTATATTAGCAAACCTAGGGGTGTTAATTTATGAAATTATGACGATCATTAAAACAAAACGTAACCCACTGAAAGAAGAATTATACACGGATTTAAAATGTTACGATAAAGTGTTAACTTCAAACAATTTAAAATAAGAATTACAAGCACAGATATCTGTGCTTTTTTCTTTAAATTGATTGCAATATAAAGTTTAGTTTAAATCTCTTGATTATTGACAATTTAAATGATAAAATATTTCCGACCGACTATTCGGTCGGTATGCTTATTAAATATGGAGGAAGAAATGAAAAATTTACCAAAACGTTCTGTTGAACGTGCAATAACAGTCTTTATGGCTATATTAATTGTTATTATTTTTGGAGTGGTCAGTTATACGAATTTAACAACTGATTTATTCCCTAATATGAATATACCTTATAGTGTTGTTATCACGTCTTACCCTGGAGCTTCACCTGAAGAAGTGGAAGACGCTGTTACGAACCCTTTAGAAGATGCATTAGCGACTACGTCAAATGTTAAAGAAGTTACTTCTATATCTCAAGAACATGTTTCTATGATTATATTAGAGTTCAATTCTGATACAAACATGGATTCTGCGATGATTGAAATGAGAGAAACATTAGATTTAGCGACAAGCGATATGCCTGATATGGTTGGAAGTCCAATGATTATTAAGTTGAATCCAGATATGATGCCTGTTATGCAGTTAAGTGTTACTAAAGGTGATTTGGACCAAAGAGAATTAACTACTTACGTATATGATGAAGTTGTTCCACAATTAGAAAGAGTTCTTGGGGTTGCATCAGTTTCAGTGAGTGGTGCTTATGAATCTGAAGTTAGAGTTAATATTGATGATACGAATCTTGAAGCTAAAAATGTGGAGATTGATGATATTAATCAACAATTAACAGACTATTTTACCGCTTTTAATGCAGCAATGCTTATGGCTGATCCTAATTATGTTGCAGGTGAAACACCACAAATTCCAAATTTAGATAAAGATATGGTAACAGGAATTTTACAAGCTCAAAATTTCGAATATCCTTTAGGATACACTGATTTATTAGATGATGATTACAATGGAACATATTTAGTTCGTATTGGTGAAGAGTTTGATTCGACAAATGATATTAGTTCGTTGACTGTATTTGAGTTTGGTGGAATTCCTGAAAGTCCAATGTTACCTGGTTTTTCCGTGGATGGATTAACGATTTCAATGTCAGAGATTGCTGATGTTGAGTTTGTTAATGCGAATGAAAAAGAATACTCTAAAGTTAACGGAAACAATGCAATTAGTTTAACAATTCAAAAAAGTTCTGAATTCGCAACGACCGATGTTACAGATGATATTAATGAAGTGTTAAACGTGATTTCTGATACAGATGAAGGAACGTCATTTACTATACTTCTTGACCAAGGAGAATACATTGATAGAGCAACTGGAACAGTTGCAGATAACTTGTTATATGGTGCATTATTAGCATTAATTATTTTATTTATTTTCTTAAGAGATGGACGATCTACTTTAATCGTTGCGATATCAATACCAATTAGTTTATTGTTTGCAATTGTTTTAATCTATTTTACTGGAATTACTTTAAACATTGTTTCACTAGGAGGATTAGCTCTAGGGGTAGGTATGCTGGTAGATAATTCCATTGTTGTAATGGAAAACATCTTCAGAATGAAAAAACTTGGATATTCAAATAGAGAAGCATCTATTCAAGGAGCAAAACAAGTTGCTGGTGCGATTGTTGCTTCTACAATCACAACTATTTCTGTTTTCGTTCCTGTAGTATTCTTAGAAGGGTTTATTAGAGAAATCTTCATTGAAATGGCAATGACTATTGCATTTAGTTTATTTGCAAGTTTATTAATTGCTTTAACATTAGTTCCTGCAATGTCTTCTAGAATATTAAAAGAAGATAATAAACACAGTGAAGAGGAATTAGCTAACAATGAAAAAACAGGGTTTAAAGGTTTTTACGAAAAATTACTTAAGGGTGCATTTAAAATCAAATATGTTATTCTTGCTTTAGTCTTGGTATTATTTGTTGGATCTATTGGTTTAGCTATTTCAAATGGGACAGAATATTTTCCAACAAGTGATGAAGGAACACTAACTATATCAATTTCAAATCCAGTTGATCAACCTTTATCAAGTGATGAGTTCTTTGATTTGTTGGATTCATTACAAAATGATATTTTAGAACAACAATCTGATAATGTAGATGTTGTCGGTGTGACATTAGGATCATTAGGTTCAGCATTTATGGGTATGACTAATTCAAACTCAGCAAGTGCATCTGTTGTTTTATCAGATGATAGAACGATGACAACCGTTGAAATGGAAGCTTGGTTAAATAGTTTACTTGCTACTGATTATTCGAATATTGAATACTCAATTAGTGGCTCTCAACAAATGACGACCATGTTAACTGGATCTGGATATCAAGTTGAATTGAAAGGTTCAGATTTAGAAGTATTAAAAGCTCAAGCAAAAAATTTAGCAAATGAAATGGCTTTGGTTGAAGGTGTTATTTCAGTAGATAATGGAATTGGTATTCCTGCAGATGAAATTAAAATTACTGTTGATAAAGAAGCTGCTATTGAACATGGATACATGACTGCTATTGTAGGTGGCATGATTGCTGAAAGATTAGCAACTGAAGAATTAGTTACGACAATTACACAAGATGGTAGTATCTATGAAGTCTATGTTTATGATCAAAATTCTGTATCAAGTGATACAACATATACATTAGATGAAGTTAAAAATTGGGAATTAGGTCCATCACTTACAAATCCGATGATCACCGTTAAAGTGTCTGATGTAGCAACTGTAGAAATAGTTGAAGGTTTCAGTTCGATTAGCCATACAAATGGTATTAGAACAGTAACCGTATCAGCAACATATGATGAAGATTATAATTCAACATTTGTTGCGCAAGACCTAAATAGCGTTGTTGAAAACTATGAATTACCTGAAGGGTATTCATACTTAATAGAAGGTGAAAACGAAGAAATTAATGAGGCCTTAGAAACATTAGTTTTAGCAATTGTTTTAGCAGTTGCATTAATCTATATGATTATGGCATCACAGTTCCAATCTTTAAAATATCCATTAATCATCATGTTTACAATCCCATTAGCTTTCACAGGTGGATTCCTTGCATTATTTATTACAGGAATGCCAGTATCAGTCGTTGCAATGATTGGTTTGATTATTTTAGTCGGGGTTGTTGTTAATAATGGTATCGTGCTCGTTGACTACATTAACCACTTAAGAGAGGATGGAATGGAATTAGTACCTGCAATTATTCAAGCGGGTAAAACAAGATTGCGTCCTATCGTTATGACAGCCTTAACAACAATCTTAGCATTATCAACCATGGCTATTGGATTTGGACAAGGTGCAGAAATGATGCAACCAATGGCAGTTACTACAATTGGTGGATTGATTTATGCAACGATGCTTACATTAATCGTTGTCCCAATTATGTATTATATATTCTCAAAACATGGAAAATCAGCAATGTCAATTCTAGGGTTAATATTAATCTTGTTCGTTGGTGCTGTCGCTTATATGTATTTCCAATTATTATGGATTATATTCGTCGCTGCTGTATTAGGATTATTGCTCATTCTAAATTGGATCTTCAGTAAGAAAAAGAAAGAAGTTGTTGTCAATGAATAGAAGACAAGATATTCTAGATGCTTTATTAGAAATCTTCTCTAAAAAAGGAGTTAGTGATAACTTCACAATGAAAGAATTAGCTGAAAAAGCTAATATAGGAAAATCAACAATTTATGAATACTTTGAAACCAAAGAAGATTTACTAGAACAAGCAGTCAATCGATTAGTAGATAGAGCGATAGAAAGAATATATGCGATTAATGACTTAGATAAATTAAACTTTGAGCAATTGATTAAAAGAGAATTAAGTATGCTATTAAACCTTTCAATTGAAAGTCAATACATCCTATCTGTTGTTAATGTAAACAACCATCAAGGATTATCTGATTCTTGTAAAGAATCCATGCATGGTAAAATCATGGATATAAGAAATCATTATGAAGAACGTTTTAAATTGATATTCCTAAAAGGCATTGAAGAAGGATTATTCACTATGGAAGATGCAATGGATAATCATGCATTGGTTAATGCCTTAATTGCAGGGAGTGTTGTCACAGTCATGAATGATAGAGTCAATATAGATGAGAGTGATGTGAATCAACATATCGATAAAATCTATCAAGGTATATTAAAATTAATTAAATAACCAACAGGAACCAATTGGTTCCTGTTTTACTTATTATTCTTAAAAAGAAATCACAGAAAAACACCTAAATTATGATATAATCTTAATGTAATAAAGGAGACATTATGATATTACTTTTAATATTTATACTTATATTAATTAATGGTTTTTTCTCAGCTTCAGAAATGGCATTAGTTTCAATCAAACCATCTGAATTGTCTAAAATTATTAGACAAGGGAAAAGAAGCGGAAAGATTTTAGAAAAAATCACGAAAGACTCAACTGAATATTTATCAACGATCCAGGTAGCGATTACGTTTGCTGGTTTTTTATCCAGTGCATTTGCTGGGAGCCAGTTATCTCAGGACTTCGTTAATATATGTGCGAGTATAAATATCACAATATCAGAAAGTTTATCAGTTATTTTAATTACTGTAATTCTATCTTTCTTTACATTAGTGTTAGGTGAACTTGTCCCTAAAAGAATTGCGATGTCTAATCCAAAAGCATATGCATTATTCTGCGCACCAGTCATTAATATCTTTATGGTTATCTTTAAGCCTTTTGTTTGGTTGCTTACTGTTTCTACTAATTTAGTCTTAAGAATCTTTGGTAGAAAACCACAAGATGATGAAGAAAAAGTAACGGAAAGAGAAATCAAAGAAATGATTGTCTATGGTCAAGTTGAAGGATTATATAAAAAACAAGAAAGACAAATGATGCAAAGAATTTTTAGATTAGATGACTTAACAGCCGATATGATTATGACACCTAAATCAGATGTGTTAGGATATGATCTATCCAATCCTGATTTATCAAACATTATTAATTCTAGATATTCAAGAATCCCAGTATATGATGGAAGTTTAGATAATATCATAGGTGTCTTATATACGAAAGATTTATTACTTGTTTTAAAAGATAAAATGCTAGAAGAAGTTAACATAGAAGAAATTATTAAAGAACCGTATATCGTTTCAGAAAATATGTTGGTAAATAATTTGTTTAAGCAAATGCGAGAAACACTTAAGCATTTAGCTTTCGTTGTCAACGAAAATGGTCAAACCGAAGGAATTGTTACGTTAGAAGACGTTGTAGAAGAAATCGTTGGGAATATTTATGATGAGCATGATATCATTACACCAACAGATGATATCGATGATGAAATGACATACATTATCGATGGGGATAATTTAGTTAAAGACATTACAGGAAAGCTAGGATTTAAAATAGATAAAGATGTAAGTAAGTATAAAACAATTCATGATTTTATCGTTGCTAAACTAGGAAGAGTTCCAGCCGTTAATGAACAACCTTATTTAACTGTAACAAAAGGATACCTAAGAGTCTTAAATGTAGAACATGGAATCATCGACCAAGTAGAACTAACAATCAAAGAAGAATTATTAAGTGAAACTGATTAATAGATATGAATATATGAACACGATAGTTAAATCTATCGTGTTCTTTTTATAAAATATGTAAGAAAACACTTCCACAAAACAAATAATTTAGCCAAAACTCATAAAATATGGTATAGTTATACGGACGCTTTTTTTAGGAGATGATTTTATGCGTGAACAAAACATTATAAATGTCGCAGTTATTGCTCATATTGATGCCGGTAAATCTACTTTAGTAGATGCTTTTTTAAGTCAATCTGGAGTTTTTGGAGATAAAGAATTAGTCGATGCTCAAGTGATGGATTCTAATGACTTAGAAAAAGAAAGAGGGATCACTATTTATTCAAAGAACTGTGCCATTGAATATAAAGGAACAAAAATAAATATTGTTGATACACCAGGTCATGCCGATTTCTCTTCAGAAGTTGAAAGAATCATCAAAACAGTGGATACAGTTATTTTATTAGTAGACTCATCAGAAGGACCGATGCCTCAAACAAGAGTTGTTCTAGAGAAAGCTTTACAAAGAGGATTAAACCCAATCGTATTAATCAATAAAATAGATAAAAAAGATCAAAGAGCTGAAGAAGTCGTTGATGAATGTTTTGATTTATTCGTTGACTTAAAAGCCAACGATAGACAGCTTGATTTCCCAATTATTTATGGGATAGCTAAACAAGGAATAGCAATTAATCATATTGGAGATGTTGGAAAAGATTTAACACCTTTATTTGATTTAATTGTTAACCATGTTAAATCTTATCCTGACAATTCGGAAGAACCTTTAAAAATGCAAATCTCAAGTTTAGCTTATGATGATTATCTAGGAAGATTAGGGATTGCAAGAATTACAAGAGGGACTTTAAAAACAAAAACACCATACTTATTAAGTAAAAGAGATTCATCAACTGAACAAGTTAAAATTGGTAGAATCTATGTTAATGAAGGATTGTCTAAAGTGGAAACACAAGAAGCAAAAGCTGGAGATATCGTAACATTTAGCGGTATTGCAGATATCTCAATTGGTGAAACCATTTGTGATGTAGAACACTTAGAACCAATGACTATGATTGAAATTGAAAAACCAACACTAGTCATGAACTTCTTAGTAAATGATGGGCCATTCGTAGGTCAATCAGGTAAACTTGTAACATCAAGACAAATTAGAGCTAGATTACTAAAAGAACTAGAGACGAACATTGGATTAGAAGTAGAAGAACTTGAAGGTATTGAAGGATACAAAGTAAGTGGTAGAGGTGAACTTCATTTATCGATTCTTATAGAAAATATGAGGAGAGAAGGTTATGAACTTTGTGTATCAAAACCAGAAGTCTTAATAAAATACTTTGATGGAGTTAAATGTGAACCATATGAAAAAGCAATTATTAGTGCACCTGATGAATTTGTAGGACAAGTCATTGCAACATTGAATCAGAAAAAAGGGACAATGGATTCAATGGTTTCTGAAAATGGATTTACAAGACTAGAATACATAATTCCAACAAGAGGTATTATTGGATATCGCTCAGAATTTATTAATACAACACGTGGTCAAGGAACTATGGAAAAATCATTCTATGAATATAGACCATATGCAGGAGAAATCGATACCTTAAGAAATGGTGTATTTATCGCAAAAGAAAAAGGTAAAACAATGGGATACTCATTATTTAACCTTTCAGCAAGAGGAAGAATGATTGTAGGTCCTGCAGTTGATGTATATGCCGGTATGATCGTTGGTATTCATAGTAGAGATAATGATTTGGTTGTTAACCCATGTAAAAATAAAAAACTAACAAACACAAGAGCCTCAGGTTCAGATGATGCGATTAAATTATTAGAACCAAAAGTATTTACATTAGAAGAAGCTTTAGAGTTTATCAATGGAGATGAATTAGTAGAAATTACTCCAGATGCAATTAGACTAAGAAAGAAAATTCTTGATGAACACGCAAGAAGAAGATTTAATAAAGAATTCTTCGGTGAAGATTCAAAAAAATTAGCTTAAATTAAAGTCATGATTTCATGACTTTTTTTATTGGCCAATTTACAAACCGTGATATAATACTTTTGAGGTACAAATATGAACAGAAATAGTGCGAGAATATTACTCTTATCCGCAGGTGTATTTTGGGGATTTGGATTTGTTGTAAATAAGTATATTTTAAATAATGGATGGGATGATTCTCAATTACTTTTTTTTAGGTTCTTTTCAGCTTTAGTATTTATGTTTTTAATTAATTGGAGAAGAATATTTAAGGCAAACAAAGAAACAATCATTGAAGGTTTAAAACTAGGATTTGTTTTATTTGCAGGATTCTTTTTTCAAACATGGGGGTTAGAAGAAACAACAGCCTCTAATAATGCTTTAATTACAGCCGGTTATATTGTCTTCTTACCAATCATTGTATTAATCTTTGATAAAAGACTTGTGAAAGGAAAAACAATCACAGCGGCGATTGTTACGTTTTTAGGGATCGTTATCATATCAGTAGACTTTAATAATTTTGGTGCGTTTAATCAAGGGGATATCTTAACCTTTATAGGGGCTTTGTTTTGGGGGTTTCATATTTTCTTACAAGGAAAACATGCAAAAGATAAAGACCCAATTGCTTTAATGGCATATCAATTATTAGTGGTGAGTATTTTGGCGTTTATTGCGATGATGATAAGATCAAACTTACCAACCATAGATTTTGGAAATTGGGACTCTTTAAAAGTATTAATTGTGGTGATAGTGATAGGATTCTTCGCAAGTTTCTTAGGATTTACCTTCCAGTTAATTGGTCAGAAATATACGAATGAAACAGAAACGGCTATTTTGATTTCAACTGAATCATTATTTGGTCCAATTCTAGGAATACTTATTTATTCAGATCCTTTTAATACCCAAATACTCATTGGTATTGTGTTGGTATTATTAGGAATTGTATTGAGTGAAATTGATGTGTTAGAATATATCAGAAGAAAACGAAAAAAAGATAAGGCAACTCATTAAAGTTGCCTTTTGTATTATATGATCTTATGTGTTTTTAAAAATTTATCAACTTGTAATTCATAAGCAGCTTTATCTGTTTCAAAACTTTGAGCATGATCCGCTTTCTGACAAATATATTTAGAATCTATTTTTTTAGCATATTTCATATTCTTATATAAATGATCGAGTTTAATATACTTATCTTCATGGCCATGTATAAAGAGAATTGGTGCCTTAATGTTTTTAACTTTTTTCATTGGATTAACTCTTAGTAATGGAGCTTGATATACTAAAACACTAACTAAGTGTGCTGTATATACTAAGAATTTAGGAAAGTGTCTTTCTGATAAAACATCAGTAGTCATTCTTTTTAAAGTACAGAATGAACAGTCGCTTATGACAAAGTCAACTTTATCATGATGACCACCTAATAATACAGTAGCCGCTCCCATACTTTCACCATGAATACCTAATACTTGATTATTGGGTATTTTTTTATATAAAAAATCAATCCAATGATGTAAGTCTTTGCTTTCTTTATATCCTAACGTACAATTTCTACCTTCTGATAATCCATGATATCTTTGGTCAGGCATTAATACATTAAAGCCTCTTTTTAGAAACATTTTAGCGTATTTATAACTTCCATATTTAGAAAATGTATGGCCATGCATAAATATGATTGTTTTTAATGAGTCTTTGTTTTTATAAAAATGTGCATTAAGTTTTAATCCAAAACTATCTATCGACACTTCTTCAAGATCAAATTGTTTAAAATACTCAGGATCAAACTGTCCTTTTTCTATCTCTGATGTCTTTGTTTCTTGATAATCCCATTTTTTTGGTTTGAATATTGATTTAGCTATGTAGAATGATATTCCAAAGATACTCAAAACTAACACACCTATAATCAAATATAACCACCACATTATTTAACCTCTTCTGTGATTGATAAATCTTTTACTTCTTTGAATCTTGAGAAGATAACTAAAGCAACAATTCCAATACCTGCAGCGACTACACCTGTTAGTCTTAAACCTAAGTTTGCATCTCCTAATGTTTCAATTAAAACAAGTGAAGAGAAAGTAATCATTGCAATGGATTGTCCTAGTTTTGACATGAAGGTATGAATTGAGAAATACATTCCACTACGGTTTTGACCAGTTAAGTATTCTTCGTTTGTAGAAATATCCGCAACGATTGCATTTGGTAAGATACCAAACACTGCGAATCCAACACCCGCGATTAATGCGAATATAATTCCTTGTACAAGAGCTGGGAATGGATATCTTCCTAAGAATGTACAGTATGCATAAGAGATGATTAAAATAACCATTGCGAAAACTAACATTGTTTTTTTAGGCATTTTACGACTTAATGCATTCACAACTGGGTACAAAATAAATGCTAATATACCAGTTGTCGCTGTAATAACCATGACATAACTATTTGGTAATCCTAATAATCTTTCCACATATAATACATTACCAGTTTGGAAAACGGTAATTGCGATATTATATGCTAAGAAGAAGATTTCAAAGATAAAGAAATTCTTATTTTTGAAAGTAAGTTTAATTGCTTCTTTAAAACTAATATTAGATATTGTATCACTTTTACAATATTTTCTTTCATCTACACCTAATATTGGGAATAACATAAAGATTAAACCAATTAGAGCTAATCCTCCAATTGTCCATCGAAAGGCGGTTACTGTGTCCATACTAAATGCTGATTCTAAGTTTGGATAAATCATCCCAGCAGCTGATGCGATGATATACCCTAAGAACCAAGTCAAAGCAATATACGTTGAAATACTCATTCTTTCTTGTTGGGTTTTACCTAGTTCTGCAGTTAATGCAAAATAAGGTGTTACATATGCTGTATAAGCAATATAGTATAGGACAAGTACAACCAATAAATAAATCGTATTAATAGCAAAATTACCAGCAGTTGGTGGTAAGAATACAGCAACTGTTAATAAAGCAAATGGTAACATTGCTTTTTTCATGAAAGGTATTCTTCTCCCTTTAAGGTTTTTAGATTTATCCGACATATTTGCAATCCATGGATCTGTAAATGCATCAACTAATCTACCAATCATCGTAATAACTCCAATTAACGATATCCCTAAGAATATTGGACTCATATCGATGTATCCTGGTATTTGTTGTGTAACAACTCCAGTTGCTTCATCGGTGATTTTACCTCCAAGGTAAAACCAAATTAACCATACTTGGATGATACCAGATAATACTGACCATCCTAATTGTCCTATAGCATACATCCATTTAACTTTATTTGGTGTTGCTTGAGGTTGTGTTTGTGTCATAGTGCTCATCGTTTTTCTACTCCTTTAAATAGTATATTTATAATTTTGTCTAATCTTTCTTCATAAGTAATATTCTCTTGATACTTATGTAATAACCCTGATATATATATTTCTTTAAACAACCCTTTGTTGTAAGGTTCTAATTTACCTTCTTTTACAGCTAGATCCATTAGTTTAAATGTTTTATACCAGTCTTTAGAGAATAATTCATTGACTAACTCTGATAACCTAGGGTAATAAATACCTAAAGTTTTCATATTTTTGTTTGTATATAAATCGCTATCGACTGGAATGATTCTTAGTAGAGCTTTAATTTTCTCTAATATTTCCATATCAGAGTTAATTACTATAGCTTGTTTTCTTTTTACTTCCTCAGTAGTATTAAGAATAATTGTTTTAATTATTTCTTCTTTACCACTAATATATTTGTATATAGTTTTTTTACTTATTTTTAAATTTTTAGCTAAATCATCTAATGTAAAAGTAACACCATCTTTTTTGATTAAGTGTTTAGCTTCATTAATTATATTTGGTAACATATTTACTCCTTATGGAAACTGATAAATATTTTCTAGTTTCCATTATATAGGAAAGGCTTACATTTTGCAAGGAATAAAAACGAGAATCAATAATTGATTCTCGTTATTTTTATAAGAGCGGAGCTATAGTATTTTTAAAATTTCTTCCGCTAATAATCTGATTACAGGAACAGACACCGAATTGCCGGCCTGTTTATAGAACTTAGAATCAGAAATAGTTTTATTATTAAATGTTTTGGGTAAAATATAACCATCATTAATTGGGAAACCTTGGAGTTTAAATGTTTCGTTAGGTGTTAGCTTCCTAATACCTTTATCATCGAGTATCAAAGGAACATTGTGACCTCCTGTACCCATATTAGCGGTGAGAGTTGGACATACGTTATTCTTATTCATTCTTACATATTGCCCCCTTCTTAGTTGATAAAAACAATTTCTTTTGGTTATTTCTTTTGTTAAATTGATACCTTCTACATTGAAATATTTAGGATATCTTTCTTTTGTGTAATAATACTTATTATCGACATTCAGATCTAACAACTTTTTAGCGTTGTCTACTAGAGTATCTTTGGAGTTATTAATCTTAAAATCATCAATTTCATTGAACATTGTAAATTTTTCGTGATCACTTTCTTTCGCGAAACAAATCATATAAAACCTTTCTCTATTTTGAGGAATATCTGTAAACTTGTATGTATTTAAAACTTCGCTTTCCATAATATATCCTAAATCTTCAATTTTTTCCTTAATTGTCTTGAATGTTAATCCTTTATCATGTGCTCTTAGGTTTTTAACATTCTCAAGAAAAAGTACTCTCGGTTTTCCAACACTTGTATCTAATGCTTTTATATACTCGATTATATTTAAAAATAAATTTCCTCTGTGATCATCAAAACCTAATGGTCGACCTGCAATGCTAAAAGCCTGACAAGGGAAACCAGCAGTTAAAACATCTATATACTCTTCGGTCATCCTTAATCTTTGTTCATTACACTCTTTAGAAACTATTTTATTATCTAATTTAGATGGGAACAATTTTGTTATATCAGCTTCTATTAATCTATGGTTAAAATTTGTTCTATATGTCTCGCAAGCGAATTTATCGAATTCATTTGCAACGACTAATCTATATGATTTAGTTTTATTCTTTGCTTGTTGAAACCCAAGACATATTCCTCCAACTCCCGCAAACAAACTAGCTACATTGTATGTTTTCATTTATATTCCTCCACCAATATAAAAATAATATCATTTTTATTAATTATATGCAATAAAAAAAATGAATAATTGCTATCTAAAGTGTGTAGAACTATAGAGTGCAATAGATTATAATTTAAGAGATTTGAGAAAAAGAAAGGATTATAATATGATTATTGATATAAAAAAGAATGATATTATAAAATATGTTTACTTCATATCAAGTTTTTCAAATAAAAAAATGTATGGAGGTTTGGCTGGGAAAAGCGATTTAATTGGTGGTATTTTTGATAGATGGATCAATATTATCTCTGAGATGACAATATTTGATAAGTATTTTTTAAAGAAGATATCAGATAAGTTTATTTGTGTTAGCGATTTCTACATCTATAAACCTTCAAAAGTTAACATTGCACCTGATTTAATCGGAGTAAAAACGCCTGATAAGGTTATTCCGTTTGTCACATTTGGTAATGAAGGTTGGCATAAATTTAAAAACGCTCCTCAGATTGAAGTAAAAACTTTTAAAGAGGATCAGTATATGGTTAGTTTAAGAGATCAAGGATATAGTGAAAAATACTTAGTACTTCTAGAAATGAACCTAAACCCAGATTACTTAGTTTCATTTATTGATGAATCAGTGTTATCTTTAGAGGTATTTTCAGAAATTCAAATGAACAATGCAGTTTTTATAGATGAAGACTTCAGTGGAGAAATTGAACAACCTAAAGAAATACAGATAAACGATAATATTGGTTATTTAAAATTGATTAGAGTAACAATTGCAAAAGACTTCATGAAACAAAGTACTTTTTGTGGGCCTAGAATCAGTCCTCATTACTTGAAAACAATTAGAAAAACTAGAAATCCTAAGAGTAATTATTTAGACATACCACTTAAAAACTTATGTTTTTGTAAAGACGGGTTACAAGTATTTAATGATAAGTGGTATGATATCTTGCCTTTAAAACAAGTTAAAACTCTCTCTTGTATAATAAAGAATATAGATTCAATTACATTAGTTAAAACATCTAAGTCTTCAATCACTTTAAAAACAGGGAATTCTAAAGCCTTTATAAATAACTTTATTTTGCAGAAAAACACAACATATATAATAGAAACCGGTTATCTGGATCGTTCCGGAAATAAAGGTGAAGAATATTTTATTCATAAATCAATAGTATCTCATATTAAAGATTATGAGAATGAAATGGTTAAGAATATTGATTTACACATAAGGGAGAATTTGTAAATGTGTAAAAAAGAAAGGGACTTTGTTTTAACACCTTTGAGTATAGAAGAACTTAGTAAGATTTTTGATCCGGTAGCGATAAATGTTTTATCTTTCTTTCTAAGAAAATCATTTATAGCACAGCCAGAGGTATTAAAAAAACAAACAGCAATATCGTTTCAGGTTCCTAAAGAACATGTAGAGCAATGGGTTGTTCAATCAATAGGTGGAACTCCTGTCGGAGCAGGGAGTTTTCCTGTAGACGTTGTATTCGAAAACTCATATGCAGTTGATGTTAAAACTTTAAAGTGTAAATTGAAGAAAGATAAAACTTTCAAAAATACTAACTCCAATGAATCATCATTATCACAAAAATTTAAAGGGACTGGAGAAAATCTTGATAAGTTATTTGAAGATGAGAAATACTTAGAAATTCTGGATGGTTGGAATGCAATTTATAAACGGAAATATAGAGAAGTAAGAAAACAATATAGACTGAAAAATATATATTATATCTTTGTTTTGACAACAGAACATGACTTTTACTTGTGCGGTGTTAGAGTAAATGTAAATAGAATTAGTAGAACAGATGTAAATATAAGTAAGTCAACAAAGAAAAGTTTGGTTGTTAAAAACTTCATTGATGATGAATATGGGAATGTTAAAATCTATAAGTCAAAAAAGAGAATGGAACTAAGATTAAGACCAAAGAAATGGTTTGATGATAAGTTATTAGTAAAGTTGGATGTTAATTACAATCCTGTGATAAGGAATATAAGAAATGTAGTTGAGAATGGATTAGTTAAAAATCATATTGACAATTTAGTAAAGGAAGTATTTGATGATGGAGATTAGTGTGAAGCTAGGGAAAAAAATTAGAAAAATGAGAGAGAGTAAGGGGTATTCTCAGGAAAAATTTGCAGAACTTGTTGGTGTACATAGAACATATATGGGGTCTATTGAGAGAGGGGAAAAAAATATAACTATAGTTACTGCTAGAAAAATATCTGATGCACTAAATATAGATCTAACCGACCTTATTAAGGGAATTTAAAAATGATATATTTTAAAGATGAAAATGAATTATACTCATACTTGATAAATAGATTTAAAAAAGAAAAATTTATAGATGCAAATAATAGAGTAATTGAAATTGACATTAATGGAGAACATTTTCATTTTGATTTTCTTGAGTTATTACCTTTGTCTAATAAATCAAACACAGTCTTTTCGCCTTACAATATAGTTTTTGGCTTGAATAAGAGCTTGAATAGAGTTAAAGGTGGTCATAAAGAATGGGATGAGAGATTAGTCTTAAGCACTTTTATTAAGAATGTCTCTAACATTACAGCAGTTAATGTTTTCAAGTATGAAACGCCAGATTTTATTTTGAACGGATTTTTAGGAGTAGAAATTTTAAGTTATAAATCTAATAATTTAGCCATCTTCAATAAATTTTTAAGATATAGAAAAAATAGAAAACTATCTTTGAAAGAAATGAAAAAAATTTTGGGTGCTAAAGATTTCAAAAAAATTTTTGAACAAATGAACCCTCTACTTGATGAAGACGGGGATACAATTTTAGCTTATGGGGTGCCAGGAATAAACTCATATAATATTAATGTTATGAGAGAGTATTTGTTTGAAAAAATAATGGGTAAGAAACTAGAAAAATATAACTCTGGATATTATCAATGCTTTGTTTCTAACTATCTAGTTATTAAATTAGAGTTCAATACGGATTTACACATAAGAAATCAGTTCGATATTATTAAGAAAATAAATATAAAGTATCCAAATATTAAGGCAAATTATGATCTGAAAATAGTAGTTATTGATACTTTTAATTTTACGATTATTAATTTATCAAAAAATGTAGTTTTAAGAAATGATTTGAATATGTAGAAAAGACACAAATTTTGTGGCTTTTTCTTTACACAATATTACATTTAAAACTTAAAATGTTATACTTATATTGATAATATATTTAAAGGAGAAGTAACATGAAAAAATTCTTTGGTTTCATAATGGATGTATATTCAATTATTGCTGGTTATCTCTTACTAGTAAATTTATATGTAGTTGCTGCTATTGATGATATACCAGGAGCTTTTTGGCTTGCGTTTTTAGCTTTGTTACTATTAGTGTTTGCTATTATAGCTTTAGTAAGATTATTAATACCTAAAATAGAAGAAAAGGTCATGGAGATAATAGTATTTTCTATAAGCTGTGTCTTTTTAATACTCTATATATTTGTTCCTTTTATGAGAGAAAACATTCATTTTCTTAATTCATATTTTTGGTTCTCATTACCAGTAGTATCTGGAATACTATATTTAAGCATAAAGGGTTGGTATTAAAATAATTACTAATATGATATACTAAAACCATAAGAGGTGATTGGAATGTCTAATTCACTAGCCGGTAAAATATTTACAATATATTCAATACTATTTTGTAGCTTTGCTATATCTTTGTTTTTAGGAGCTTTTCCTTATGAACCTTGGTTTGTAGGAACTATTTTAACAGTTTGTTTTACGATAGTTATACTGTCAATAATTTCTTTAGTAATGCTTTTTATGAAAAACAATAAAGAAAGAATATTGATGATAATTATGTTTGTTTTATATGTATTTGGAATTATTGGGTTTACAATTTTTTTAAGTATCCAATCAAGTTTTTTAAGCAGTTTTGGTATAGCACCATTTTATATAATACCAATTGCATCTGGTTTATTCTATTTTGATAAAGGAAAAGGAGAAAGTGAAGATAATGTATAGAAAAATAATCGGTTTAGCAGCTTTCCAAAAAATGTTAAACAAAGACAATCAACCAATGTATGATAATGTAGAACAAGACTTTATTTGGCATGTAAGAACAGTTTTTATGAACGCATATAAAGACTGTGATTTTCAATTCAAAGCTGATGACGACCATTTAATTTCCTTTAAAGTAGATAATATACTTATTGGTAAAGTTAACTTAAGAGAAAACAGAAGAATGTTACTAGATATTAAAAAAGATAAGTGGTTTGATATCTTAGATCGAGATACTTATTTTAAAGCAAAAGAACTTGTAAATGAATGGTTAGAATATTACAAAAAAAATAAATAAAGTTAAAACAACTTTGCTCAGAAGTTGTTTTTTTTATTATTTTTAGTAGATGAATATATTTCTAAATCAAAAATGATAAAATGTATATGGAATATTTTTAAGAACGGAGAGAATAACATGAAAGTTAAAAGAGGTTTTAATTGGTTAGGTGCTGCCAGAAAGTATCGTGTTTTAATAAACGGAGAAACAAAATTTGATTTAAAATCAAACAAAGAAATTGATGTTGAAGAACCAAATAGTGAATACACAATTCAATTTAGAACGATGATGTTTGAAAAAAGCAAAACATATTTAGTTCAACCAAATGATATTAAATCTATTGAAGTGAATGTTAACAAATGGATTACAATATTATATATAATTGATGCTGTAGTTATATTTGGAGTTGCTATATATGCTGGGCTTACTCAGCAACAAGCATTAATACCTATAGTATTTATTCCTGCACTTGTTGCATACTTAGGTATCTACTATGGTGTACTTGTTAATGATTATATTTCAGTAGTTGCTACGAATGATTTAGATGAAGAAGTAGAATTAGAAGAATACAAAGAACTTAAGTAAAGGAGAAATCATGTTAAGTTTTAAAGATTTAAGAATTGTTGATAACTTTTATCAAACATCAAGCTTTTTTCCCATGCCAACAATCCTCATATCTACATTAGATGATGATGGAAATACATCAGTTGGAGCGTATTCATTATGTTTCCCATATTATGTAGCTGGTAAAGATTATTATGCGATGTTATTAGAGTGTAGAAACAGTTCAAATACAGCTCAAAATTTATTAAAAAGGCCTCACTGTGCTTTAAACTTTTTACCTGATAATAAAAAGTATTTTAAAGAAACTGTAAGATTAGGTTTCCCAGGAGATACATCAAAAGAAAAAATGGCTAAGTTTAATCTTACATTAGAAGAATCTAATGTTGATAAATCAAGACCCCAAATAATATCGGAAGCTTTTCAAGTATTTGAATGTACTTGGGTCTCTGAACTAGAAGCTGCACATGAAGATAAAGCTGGCAACTTAGAAGGGTATGAACCACCCTATAGAAACTTTAATGGGATAACATCTAAGTTTGGAGCTCATTTCATTTTAAGGATAGATAAAATCTTAATGAAAGAAACATATCATGATTCTATTATTAATGGTGTTAAAGCCAATAACTTTCCATCTGTACCAGTTGATTATGGATATAGAGATAATACTAATTTCTGGTACTCAGCTTCTAAAAAATATAAGAGTGAACCCGTACCGGCACCTAAAGAAATTGATATCTCAACAGTAAGATTCGCAGCTGATAGAACAGATCCAAATATTCATTTCACAGATGAAGCTTGTGAAAGGTTAATCAGAGTTCCTAGAATCTTCTTAAAAGCCGCTTTAGATGGGTGTGTTAAATGGGCAAGAGAGAATAATGTTACTGAAATAGGTGCAGCTGAAATGGATCTTATTAATGATAAAAGAAGCGGTGAAAAGAAAAAGAAATAATCAAGAAATGAAGCAAGATTTTAATCTTGCTTTTTTCTTTGTAAGATAATTAGGTACCCTAATTTGTTTGACAATATAATATATGGTAATATATAGATGTAATATAAAAAAATTAGGAGGAAAATTATGAAAAAACTTTTTATTTTGCTGACACTGGGTCTACTATCATTTGCTTTTATTAGCTGTGATAGAAGTCCTGAAACTACTTTAGATCCAGTGCAAAGCACAACGGAAGCTGCTGATGAACAAATAGCAGCGCCAACAAATCTTAGATTTGATGAAAAAATACTAAGATGGGATCCTGTGAATAATGCACAAGGATATATTGTTTATATTGATGGTGTTCAAGCTGCGATTGTATCAACGAACGAATATGATTTTACTGATAATATGGCAGAAAGTATTTTATTCCAAGTTGTTACACAAGCGCCTAGAGGAACACAAGACTCTGAAATGAGTGCGAGTTTATCATTTAGTTGGGATAGAGCTGGAGAAATTACGGCGGTTCAAAATGTACTAGCTACTTATCCTATGACTCAAGCTCTACCACCAGAATTTGCTGAAGAGTTAGTTGACAAAGGAATGGATTCTCAAGATACTCAACTATTATTATCGGGAATGGCAGTGTTTGAGACTGAGATTCAGGCAGTAGCAGATCCACATGCTGGATTAGTTGCTGTGAATAATCTTTTAGCAAATATGGAAAATACTGAAGCTATCGTTTCAGCGATGGTTAAAGTTATGTTACCACCTATGTTAGAATCAGAAATTGCAAGATTAGATCAAGAAATTTTAGATTACAATGATCCTGATGATGTCGAATTAAGAGGGTATCTTCAAGCATTACTAACTGAAATTGAAACGAATCCAGATGTCTTCATATTAGCAATTTGTAATACAGTTGATTATTTTATTTCATTAGAACAAATGATTACAGATGACTTTATAACTTCTATTGAAGATTTAGCCACTGGAACAACTCAACCAAGTGGAACTGAAATTGTGGCTATACTTGATGAAATTGTTTATATGTTAAATGAAACAATGCCAACTGAAGATGAAGTGATGTCATTGGTTGTATTATCTAATACAATTCAATCTGTATTTGGGGTACCAGAAATCACTGTTGTATCTAACAATGATGAAAAAATAGTTGATATGTTATTATACTCATCTCAATTATTTGTTAATTTCTTAGATTCAATTACAGTTGCTGATGTAAATGACATTATTGCTGAAGTTGAAAATCCAGATCAATTTACACAAGCTGAGATTATGATTATTGTTGTTAAGATTCTTGATAGATTTACGACTCAAGAATCCGATTTAATCGATAGTTTACGAAACATTTATTCAGATGCTGATAAGATTGCATTGTATAATTTATATGTAGCTCAATTAGTCGCTCAAATGCCTGATGACGCACCTGAAGGACTAGATACATTCATTCAAAATATTAACTTTGCAACAATTCTTGCTTTACAAGTTACTTGTGAAGAAGGGTTAGAAGCAATGTTAGCTGAATTCATAGCGATGGATGGAGAAATCTTGAGACAAATTGTTATCCTAGAAGGATATCATATTTATTCAGATATGTATGGATCTACTTATACAAATCATGTATTAGACGTAACATATTTAGATTATCAAGATTTTAATTTAGCACAAACAGAAACTGAGTTAATGGTTCAACAATTCGCAGTTGATTTATTGAATGCGTATGTTCAAACGATAGATGCAAGTGAATTAGATGTTGCTACAACATTTATTTTGGATGATATACTAGGTAACTTCCTTGATAATCTTGACTTTGAATCAATGGTTACACCATCTCAGGATTATTATACTACTGCATATAATTACCTACACAATAGTATTTTAACGAATAATTTTGTTGCACCATCAACATTGGGACCAGATGAGTTTTTCTCTGATCGATGGGGAATTGCATTTGATATTTATGAATCTTATGGTAATGAGTTCATTCATATAACTTATATTGATCCTGCATCACCATTATTAGATATGAGATTTGGATTAGGTGATGTTTATTCATTACAAGCAGGAGATTTAATTTCTGGAATTTATGCCTATGATGAATTTGACATGACTAACTATGTAAGTGGATATTATAATACTCAATATATAGCTGATATATTAGATAGATGTGATCAAATTTCAAGCTTATATATCGTTGATTTAGGTCCAGTTCCTGAACCAATGATTACAACTGCAGAAGCTACTGCTTTATTAGGATTGCTCAGCGATACGATAGATGCAACGAATCCTTATGGATTAGAATTATTACATAATTTCTTAGCTTATATGTCTACAAATGATGTTGTTGTAAATGCATATGATGCATTTGAAGCTTCGTTTACAGGTGAAAGCAATTATGCTTTAACAGTATATCAACTCCAACACTATCATGCGTTTATGACACCTGCAAATAGAACATTATTGGATAATATGCTAGACGAAGTATACCTTGCATTGAAGGATACATTATTAGATGAATATATTCCATTAACTGATACAGAAATTGATGCTCTAGATGCAGCTATAACAGCTTTATTAGATGCACTAGATACGCAATCTGCTTTGATGGTTGGAATGGACTATGATAATTTATCTCCAACAGAGTTAATTACACTCGATGCATTCCAAGTTACACTTCAAGGTCATCTTGATAATATTATGAGTGTTATCAATCCGCCAGAACCAATTTAAGTTTTGATGATATAATCATAAAAATACGGTCTAGAGAAATCTAGACCGTTATTTTATAGTATATTTGTAATTAAAGATAATATATAAGTTCCAAGAATTAAACTGACTAAGTTAGCTAAGAATCCATAACCAATAGCTTTTCCTCTACTATGCTCTGTGAGTTTTTTGCTATAATAGATGATTTCAAATATAAACACAAACAATTCTCCTAGGAGTAATGCAAGTATACCACCATAAATGCTCATGAACAAGTTTGTTGTATAGATTGCTGTAAATAGAATTAATTGCGTTATGATATTGATAATTAATGCTGTCATATAAGATTGTTTTTGTCTATAACCAAATATAAACAAAACACCTAATTCTAATGCTACTGTAATGACTATTGAGATTGAAATGGTTGATAAAAAGCCTGTCACACGAGGAATATTTTCGTGTATATTACCAGCATTTAAAGTGACTTGTGAATCGGGATTAGATATATTCACATCACTTAAATCCCATGTGAATTCAGCGTCAAAAAACGTTTTGTTAACTATGTCAGAGACAAACATGTTTCCACTTTCTGTGACCACAACAGCTTTAAACACAGAAGGTGGTGAAAAATATCCAAGTTTGAATACATTGTCTTCAGGGTTTGTTATAGTATGAGGTATATCTTCATAAAGGGAATATGATACAAAATTATCTGAATCCTTATACCCATTTAAGATACTTGGAAAATCATCTCTGTAATAGTAATACTCAATCTGATCTTCTATCTCTTCTGGTGTTAATATACTCAATTGATTGTTCGTTTCATATAATACATCAAAATAGTATGGTTCTTCTACACCACTTATAGTAATAGTACTCGTAGGCTTTGGTCCTACATCCGCCTGGATATTCACAGTTAATCCTGCTGTAAGTATTAAAATTAAGAAAGCAAGAATTGCTTTGTATTTCCTCATATATCCATCTCCTTGATCATAAAATTAACTATATTGTTTCAAAAATTGTGTCTTTTTATTATTTCACTAAATTAATTATAGCACTTTTGATATAATATGTAATTGAAAGAAGTGATATTTATGAATGAGTTTAGAAAAAGATTGGATGATATTTATCCATCCCCATTCTTTGGATTTATTATAGTAACTATTTTAGCGATTATTGGGTTTATAGTTACGATAGATCAAGAGATTTTTTTTAGTGTATGGATGTTCGTTGTGATCTTTGTATGGTTATTTTCTTTATATAGTACATTGAGGGTATATTTTATAAGAAAGAAAATCTTTGATTTGACTTATATAAGTAAAAAACAATTAGTTCAATACCTAGAAAAAAGAATGAAAAAAGAAAAATACAATTTCAATATATTTAGAGATAATAAGTATAGAGTTCAATTAATTAAGGATTTTAAATTAGATATAGAAAAAGATAAATTTAAGGAGTGAGTAAATGTTAGTTCAAATAATCGTATATGGAGTTATCTTAGTATCATTTGGGTTTAATTTATATATAAATATATTAAATTATAAACATAAAGATGCTAAAATACCTGAAGAAGTAAAAGATATTTATGATGAAGAAAAATATGAAAAATGGAAAAACTATACAATGGAAAACTTTAGATTTTCATTGGTTGTTAATACAGTATCTACACTTGTATTGTTGGCCTTATTTATAGCTGGACTCTTTCCACTATTCTTAAGACTCGTTGAAAGTATTACCGCAAATCAAAGTTTACAAGTGGTTCTATTTTTGGGGATATATTATCTAATTAATTACATTATCGGACTATTCTCAAGTTACCATAGTATATTTGTCATTGAAGAAAAATACGGATTTAATAAAACCACAAAATCAACATTTGTTAAAGATAAAATCAAAGGATTTTTATTAACAACAATCTTTGTGGGATCTATCATATTTGGTTTGTCTAAATGGTATTTTACAGCAGGAGACATGTTCTTTATATATGCATTTGTTGCTTGCTTTGTCGGGATGTTGATTGTTCAAATTTTATATGTAAGACTATTTGTCCCAATGTTTAATAAACTGACACCTTTAGAAGATGGAAGTTTAAAAACAAAAATCGAAGACTTTGCAAAAAGTGTAGGCTACGAAGTTGGTAAAATATCTGTCATGGATGCGTCAAGAAGAAGCACAAAATTAAATGCATACTTCACTGGATTTGGTAGACTTAAGAAAATTGTTTTATATGATACGTTAATAGAAAAATGTACTGAAGAAGAAGTTGTTGCTGTTTTAGCTCATGAAATTGGTCATAATAAACACAAGCATATTATTTCGGGAATCTTCCAATCAGCAATTATGCTAGCCCTGTTTTTAGGACTTTTTATATTACTATCTAGTTTCTCTGTGTTCAGTTCATCATTTGGTTTTAATGAGCCATTTATAGGATTTATTGTCATATTATTTATAGTTTTATTTCAACCAGTCATGATCCCAATAGGATTATTAACGCAGTGGATATCGAGAAAGCATGAATATCAAGCAGATGCTTATGCAGCTAAGAATTATAGTGAAGAACATATTATAAATTCTCTAAAAGTTTTAGCTAGAGAAAACTTTAGCAATTTAAACCCTCACCCATTATACGTAAAAATTAATTATACACATCCACCAACATATCAAAGAATTAGAGCAATAAACACTTTAAAATAATAATATTTCAGTTATATTCTTTCAAAGAAGAGTTAACTTATGTTATACTTTATTTGGGAAAATCAAAAGGAGTTTATTATGGAAGAAACAATCAAAAAAATTAAAGAAGCATTAGAAAAAGTAAGACCTACATTACAAGCTGATGGGGGAGATGTAGCTTTTGTTAAATATGTAGATAACATTGTATATGTTCAACTTCAAGGGGCTTGTGTGGGATGTCAATATTCTACAATGACTTTACAAGATACGATTGAAAAAGTCATGTTGGCTGAAGTTCCAGGAGTGATTGGTGTAGAACAAGTTTAAGAAGACTATTTTAGTCTTCTTTTTTTAAAACAAAATACTTTTTTACAGAAAATCGCTTGACCTATTTACAAGTATATTTCTAGAGTTTATAATGTAGTCAGTTTAAGAATAAAAGGAGAGAGAAATGAAAAGAATTTTAACAGCTTTAGTGTTACTTTTAACAATGAGTTTAATCGGATGTGATTTAGGTGGAAATGCTTTGGAGAAAGCATTAAACAATATGGAAAATGAAGATAATGTAACGATGGTTATGACGATGTCTGATATTCCTTATATAGGATCGATGCAAGCGACAATGAAACTCGATGGAGAATATTCTAGTGTTGAAACACTCCTTGGTGTAGAATATTTTAAAGAAGTAGACGGTCAATTATATGCATATTATGAAGGTGTTCTTTCGGACACACCTGAAGAAGATTCGGATGAAAATGATTTCGCTGATTTTGATTTATTTACAGTAGAAGATTTTGAAGAAGTTAATGGTGTTTGGGTTCTTCAACAAGAAAAAATTTATGTGGATGATACTCAATCTGAATATATGTCTAATGTAGAAATTACAGTTGGAGCTGATGGTAATATTTCATTATTAGAGTTTGATGTGACAGCTGAAGATCTTACCATGGGAGTCAGTATTGCATTTAGTGACTATGGATCAACAGTCGTAGATGTTCCTGAAGCAGAATAGTTATTTTAAGAGGGCTAAGCCCTCTTTTTTTTATTTTGTGATAAAATATGACTATGAGAAGAAAACACTTAAGAGATATTTTAGGATATCTAAAAGATTGTAATGGAATTATAGGATATTTTGTCATAGCTATTCCTTTGGTTATAGCTTTCTTTAGTGTTGATTTATCGACAGAGAGTATCATTCTTAATATTTTACTGTATCTTTTAATCGCTTCTTTAATTTTAGGTATGTTAAGTTTGTTGCCAAATTGTTTAAAGAGTTGCAATAAAATTAAATTTGATTATGCTGAAATGGGTTGGTTAGTTATGGGGGTTTTAACCACCTATTCAATAAATCATTTTTTAAGTGTAAACATTATTCTAGCAGCTTCGAGTGTGGGTCTTTTAGGGCATTTATTTATAAAAAAATATCAGGTTGCTGTTTATTGTGGGGCATTTGCGGGGATGGTGTCGCTCACTTTGTTTAATTTCTTAGAAGTAGGGATCTTAGCTGTGGTTTGTGCGTTTGTCTATTCGATAACAAAAAATGTATTTAAAGGTTTTGGTGGGAAATTAGGATTCGTCGCATTCATGTCAAGCTTTATAATCCATGATATTTTTAATGAAGATTTTCTACCAGGTCTGGTTGAAGATTTAAATTTTACCTATATTTTAATCGCATCTATATTGGGTGGTACTTTATCATATTTGATAAATCATTATACAAAAGCAGGAAATGTTGTTGGGTCATCATTACCAACATTATTTGTATCAATACTTATGATTTATGTTTTTAAAGATTATTTAGAGTATTTACCAATATTCTTTGCAGGAACATTTGTTGGAATGAGTTCTAAAAAAATAATAGGTAACTTCTTTTTTCTATTGCTCGCATGTGGTATACTAGCTTACATATATAATATATTTGAGCATGAGTATATAGGCCTTGGAGGAAAACTAGGGTTTATGGCAATTTATTCTGTATTGATGTTGTATGGATTGGTATGGATTAAAAATTTAATGACAAAAAATGCAGAAAGCATAAATGAAGAGGTGATTTAATGGACACAATTGTTAGCGCGAATCAATATGATGTATCAATAAGGGAATCGATAAAAAAAGGACGTATTACATTAGTATATGTTTTTTTAGGAATATCTTTGGTTGAACTTTTAATCGGTTTATTTCTTTCTGGCTTTTCTACAGAAGGGTTTATGGAAATTGGCATCTATTTCTTAATACCAGTTGCTATATTGTTAGTTATAGCTATTGTGTTTTATTTCTTAGCTAGAAATGTGGATAAAGCTGATTTTGTACACTTTACGTATGATAAATATAAAAACTATAAAGAAAATAATTTTAAGCATCCAACATTTAGAATAAGACATTATGGAAGAACTTCTGAAACGATTTATCAAATAATGGAATTAGATCAAGATAATGTAAAAATAATAGATGTTAGAAAAACAAAGGACGAAGACTTTATTGATGCTAAGAAGAAAGATGTAGTTTTCCAATTTATACCTACTACGAATAATGGATTATATCCGTTTAGAGCTAAAATAGTTTTAAGAATTAGTGGTAAAATAGTAATAATTTATAGTTTCAAAGAATATAATGAAAAGTTATATAACTATCTTAAAAAAGAAGGTTATGAAGTTAATATAAAATAAGAAAATTACGAGAGAGAAGTTCTCTCGTTTTTTATTTGTGAAGATAACTAACATAAGTTAATACAAATGAATTATATAGCCCTAAATATTTGATATCTGTCATTATAATTAAAAATATAGATAAAGAGTCGCTGTTATCTCAAACGCTCTTAGAAAGAAAATTTAAATTAAATTTAAAATTTTGATATAATAGGACATAAGTCCTATTAAATAAAAAATATATATAATATAATTTAAGCGAGGTAAACAATGAATTCTTATAAAAAAAATCTAGATTATACATTTAACCACTTCTTAGTTAAATCACATCGAGAAGAGTTTAAACCTGTCCTCTTTGAAAAGAACGAATTTATTATAAGATCTGGGGATGATTTGGATAGTTTTTATTTTTTGATATCTGGAAAAATAAGAATTTTCCAAGATTATGAGAATGGTAAAAGAATGTTAATAAGAATATTTGATTCTTATACAGTTTTAGGGGATATTGAGTATTTTAATGAGATACCAGCCATGAGTTCTTGTCAATGTGTGGAAACAGTAAAAGTTATTAAAGTGCCCTATCGTTATATTGATTCTAAATATAAGGACAATATAACTTTTCTTAAAAACATTTTGCTACAGCTATCTAGTAAAGTATTACTTACAAACGAGCAAGCGATTCTGAATAATGTATATTCTTTAGAAACGAGATTATCAAGTTATATACTGTCATTATTAGATGAATCTAATAACGTTGAATTACCTCCTCTTACAGATGTTTCAAATCACTTAGGAACATCTTACAGACATTTAACACGAACACTTAAGAATCTAATAGATGAAGGTATTATTATGAAGAAGAATAAATTAATAAAAGTTTTAGACCGAAGAAAACTATCTATATTATCACAAGGTAATGTCTATGAAAGAAAAATCGAACGTAAGTAAAAGAGGTAAATCTATGTTATTTTTATTAATACCAATAGCTGCCGGTCTAGCTATTGCATTACAAAATGTATTTTATGAAAAAGTTGGAGAAGATGTTGGAGTTATAGGAACTGTTGTCGTCGTTCATTTCTTTGGATTATTGGCTGCTTTATTTGTATATCTATTATCAAAAGGAACTTTCTCTAATTTGTCGTCAAATTTTAGTTTATATATGGTAATCAGTGGAGTATTAGGAGTCATTGTTGTATCAGGTATTACTAAAAGTGTTGGTTTAAATGGGTTGTTACTAACAGTGATGTTATCTGTTTTAGCTCAAATGGTATTTGGAAAGGTCATCGCACATTTTGGATTATTTGGAGTTCCTCAAAATCCAATCAACTGGATGCAATTGATTGGTATAGTTGTGATGATAACTGGAGTATTTATTTATCAAAAAAGTTAATTTCACCACTTAACTTTTTATATAAAATCCTTTGGATTAGATGAGTGTTTACACTCATCTTTTTCTTTGTGTGTTGATAACTGTAAATAAAAATGTATAATTAAATTATAAAATTAAGGAGAACACCTATGACATACACATTTAGACCGATAACTATTGAAACCGTTAAAGAAATTTCAGAATGGGAATATAAGGGGTTTATGAAAAAGATATTTATGAAACCATATGTTGATAATTATATCTCGGAAAAATCATTAAAGGGTCCTGCTAATTGCGATGGCTTTGTTGCTTATATGGATGATACTCTTTTTGGATTGTTTGAATTCTATACGCCTTATCAAGAACTAGAAATTGGTTTGGCAATCAATCCTTTGTTTGTTGGAAAACATCTTGCTAAAGAATATATTTTAGCAGGTATTAAATTTGGTATCAAATATTATAATTACAAAAAGGAATTTGTTAAGTTAGCTGTAGAAGAAAATAATACTGCCGCATATAAGGCATATTTGAGTGCAGGATTTAAAGAAGTAGGCAAAGAGGGATCAGAAATATTAATGAGATTTTACATATAATAGGAGAGATTTTATGATAAAGCTATTGAAAGAAAAAGATCGAGAATCAGTACTGGAATACTTATATAAAGATAAAAACTTCAATATATTTCCAATAGGAGATATTGAAGCTTTTGGATTTGATTCAGTATTTCAAAAAATTTATGGAGAGTTTGATAAAGAAGGAAACTATTTGAGTATTTTACTTCTTTATAGAGAGAATGTCATTTATTATTCACATTTAGAGTATTTTAATGAAGAATATCTAAATCTTCTTAAAACGATGCATTATAGATATTTCTCAGGCAAATTAGAACTTATTGATCTTATACATCCGCATTTAGGAAATTGTAAGAGACAGCCAATGTATTTTAGTCATGCGACTAAGATTGTTCAAGACTTGAGAGAAAGTCAATATAAAGGAAGAATGTTAAAAACAAAAGAAGACTGTGGCAAGCTATATGACCTTTTAGCTACAATAGATGAGTTTGGAGTAAGTAAGCAAACGAAAGAACACTTTATCGAAAGCAAATATAAATCACTTAATATGGGGACAACTTTGTATGTTGAAGAAAATGATGAATTTATTGGAACTGTAGCAACTACAGCAGAAACAACTGTAAATGCAATGGTAGTAGGAGTAGCTACTAGAAAAGGATTCAGGAAAAAAGGATTGGCAACAACTCTCATGTTAGATTTAATGGATAAGTATATTAATGAGAAGAAAAAAGACTTATGCTTATTTTATGATAATCCCGAAGCGGGTAAAATATATTTAAGATTGGGATTTGAAAATATCGGTCGATGGGTTATGTTGAGTTTTTAAGAAGATGAAAATTTTCATAAGAGAATTTTGATTTAGGGAATAAAGTTTAGTGGAAATTGTAGTTGTACATTGTAAAAAGAAGTCGATATAAACGACTTCTTTTTTTGAGTATATTAACATAGAAATATACTAATAATAAATAGTATATTATTAAAATCTTTATAAATGAATTATATATCTTTATACTAAAAGATGTTTTTCAAGAAAATATATGTTAAGAATAGATTATAAGGCTATATATAGACTTATAAACATATAGATTCTTTATTTATGTATTTAATTATAAAACTAATTTTTATTTAATTATATTTATCTAAAAAATAATCAAAATATATATAATGAATGTTAGAAGATAAAAATTATAAGTGATAAATTTGTAATTATAAATATTTACGTCTACTTATATAAGATTTGAAATCTCATTATATAGGGGTTTGATTCTTTGCCATATAAAAAGACCCAGATAGGGTCTAATTCATCCACGATTCATTTTTAGGGTTTTCTTTCCACTTGTTTAGTTTGTTTAAATCTTCTTTTTTGATTTTGTTTTCCGCTAATGCAACATTCAGAAGTATATCATAGTTACAAATAGAGTAACAAGGAATATTATGATTTTCAAATGTTTTCTCAGCTATTGGTAATTTATATGTAAATATAGATACAACACCCAAAACATCGAAACCAGCATCTATTAATGTATCTACTACTTTTATAGAAGACCCACCTGTACTTACTAAGTCTTCTATAACAACAACTTTAGCGCCTTTAATAATTTTCCCTTCAATAAGGTTTTCTCTACCATGAGTTTTAGAATTTGATCTTACATAACCCATAGGAAGTTTTAAGATGTTGCTTACTAAGGCAGCATGAGCAATACCGGCTGTTGCTGTACCCATAATGTATTCTACTTCAGGGAATTTTTTCATTACTTTTTTAGCTAAGGCTTTTTCTATATCTTTTCTAACTCTTGGATATGATAATGTTAGTCGGTTATCACAGTAAATGGGAGACTTAATTCCACTTGCCCAAGTGAAAGGGTTATTTGGTTTTAAAAAAACAGCTTCAATGTCTAATAAATGCTTTGCAATCTTCTTTTTCATTAACAAAACTCCTTTTTTGCTTTTTGATATGCAGCCAATGGGTTATCTGCTTGTGTTATAGATCGTCCGACAACGATATAAGTGCTTCCTAGTTCTTTTGCTAATGCTGGTGTCGTGACTCGTTTTTGATCATCTGTGTTATTTGATTTGAATCTTATCCCTGGTGTTACCGAGATTAATCCCATATCTTTTATAATTCTAGCTTCTAATGGAGAACATACAACTCCATCCAAGCCAGCTATTCTAGCATTTTTAGCATAATGCTCAACAGTTTCATTTGTTGCTCTATTTATTAATAGCTCATTTTTTAGGGTTTCATTATCTAAAGATGTTAAAACTGTAACAGCAATTAATTTTGTCTTAGCATTTAATTCATTAATCGCTTTTTTAGCATACTGCATCATTTTGATTCCTCCAGCAGCATGAACATTCGTTATATCCACATCTAATAAAGCGATATTTCTCATAGCTTTATAAACAGTATTAGGAATATCGTGAAGTTTTAAATCTAAAAATATCTTATACTCTTTTGATTTAAGGTCTTTGATTAAGTTAGGTCCTTCAGCATAAAAAAGTTCCATCCCAATTTTTAAATATGGTTTTTCTCCTGGCAATTTATCTAGAAAATCATATAAATCTATTTTGTTCTTAAAATCACATGCTATTATTACATCATTCATGGCTTACTCCTATAATATCTTTAATTTTTTTAATATGTAGTTCATCTAAAACGTTAGGCAATTCATTTATTATTTCTTTACAGGCTAAGGGGTTAATGAGATTAGCCGTACCTATTTGGACAGCAGTAGCGCCTGCCATCATCATCTCAATGACATCATATGCATTGGTTATACCTCCGCAACCAATGATTGGGATGTTTATGTTCTTATATACTTGATGGACTAATTTAAGGGCAATCGGTTTGATTGCTGGGCCTGAGAATCCACCATAGGTATTTGCTAGAATTGGTTTTTGGGTTTTTAAATCAATCCTCATACCTATCAATGTATTAATTAAGGTTATTGCCTTAGCTCCTGCTTTTTCTACAGCTTTAGCTATTAACACAATATCCGTGACATTGGGAGATAGTTTTACATACACAGGTTTTGAAGTAGCTTCGCAAACAGCTTTAGTAAGTTTGAAAGCCATGTCCTTATCAGTCCCAAAACTCATTCCACCAGCTTTAACATTGGGACAGCTGATATTTAATTCTATAGCTCCAACAATATCACTTTTTGATATTATTTTTACTGCCTCAATGTAATTTTCAAAAGTACTTCCACCAATATTTGCTATAACTTTTTTTCTATATACTTTTTTAAGTTTTTCTAATTCTATATTTAGAACATCATTAACACCGGGGTTTTGTAATCCAATAGCATTTAACATTCCAGCATAGCTTTCGGCTATCCTAGGTGTTGGATTACCAAATCGTTTCTCTAAGGTTGTTCCTTTGAATGAAAACGTCCCTAAAATATTAATATCGTAAAACTCACTGAATTCATAACCAAATCCAAATGTACCAGATGCTGGTATGATTGGATTTTCTAAGGTCATACCTGGTAATGTTACAGATAATCTACTCATCTAGGTAAACCTCCTTAGATTCTAATACAGGGCCTTCTTTACAAATTCTTTTATAACCCTGGATTGTTTTCTTTGAACATCCCATACAAGCTCCGAATCCACATCCCATTCTTTCTTCAAAAGATAGCTGTCCATCATATCTTTCTCTTAGGATAGCTTCCAACATTTTTTCAGGTCCACATGTGTAGTAATAATCAAAATCTATTTTTTTAGATTTTATAAGATTTAAAACATTTCCTTTAAATCCATAACTTCCATCCATTGTCGCAATATAGGTATGATTCGCCAGTTTTTTAAAACGGTCTTCGTAGAAGATATCTTCAACATTATTAAATCCAAGAACGACATCAAAATGAATGTGGTTTTTATTTAGATCTTTAGCTAATTGATATAATGGGGGAATACCAATTCCCCCACCTATAAGCAGGTGTTTTTTATATTGAGGTTTTATGACATAACCATTGCCAAGAGGTGATAACACATCTAAGTCATCACCAGGTACAGCTTGTGAAAGCATTCTTGTTCCTGAACCTAAAACTTTATAGATGATTGTTAATGTAGAATCAGTATATTCACATAGGCTAATAGGTCTTCTTAAGAAATGATCAAAACCTTCGCCGATTCTAATATTTATAAATTGGCCAGGATTTTTAATATCTTTTGTCATACCTTCTAAAATCATTCTATAAGTATTTTTAGCAATTAACTTGTTTTCAAGAACTGTAAATATTTTATTCATAAAAAACTCCTTTATTAAATACGACTTTTCCATCTACAATTGTTAGAATAGGCCATCCTTTACATGTCCAATTGTTAAAAGGTGTATTTTTTCCTTTTGATATAAATTCGTCACTATTAATCTCTCTTTCAGTATGAAGGTCTATGACTGTTATATCCGCAATTCTACCAGGAAGAAGTTTTCCATATTCTAGATTTAGTCTTTTAGCTGGGTTATAAGAAAACCATTTAATAACATCTTCTAATGAAGCTATTTCAGTTTCGACGAAATTTGTATAAATTAAAGGGAATGCAGTTTCTAATCCGACAACTCCAAATGGAGCTTCTTTTAATCCCTTTTGTTTTTCTGAATATGTATGAGGTGCATGATCTGTAGCAATCATATCAATCGTTCCATCAATGAGACCGCTTATTAATGCATACTTATCTTTTAACTCTCTGACAGGTGGATTCATTTTGGTGTTTGAATCATAAACATCATTTTCAGTAAGTAGAAGATGGTGAGGTGTTACTTCACATGTAACATTGACGCCTCTTTTCTTTGCATCTCTGATAATTCTTACACCTTCTTTAGTTGAAATATGACAAACATGATATTTTGCTTTTGTTTCTTCGGCTATTAATGTATCTCTAGCGATTTGAATACTTTCTGATAAACTAGTGATTCCATTCCAACCTTCTTTTTTTGCTTTGTAACCTTTGTGAACGTATCCTCCATATAGAATACTATCTTCTTCGCAGTGTGCACAAATGATGGTTTCATACTTATAAGCATTCAACATTGCTTCATACATAACTTGAGTTGATTGAACACCATGTCCATCATTTGAAAAACCACAAACTTTATCTTTCAGATTAACCATATCGACAAGTTTATTCTCATTGGTTTGATCTTTCGTTATTGAGGCGTAAGGTAAAACTTTTATTAATGCTTTTTTTTCAATTAAATCCAATACATAATCAACTGTCTTTTCACAGTCAGGAATTGGATTTGTGTTGGGCATTGCACATACTAAAGTATATCCACCTTTAGCAGCTGCCTTAGTTCCGGTGGATATTGTTTCTTTGTCTTCATATCCAGGTTCTCTTAAATGTACATGTATATCTATGAAACCTGGAGAGACAAAATGATTCTTACAATCGATAACTTGATGATTATCATGATCTATATTTGATTGAATTTTTTTTATAATTTTACCTTCAATTAAGATATCTTTTTTTATTAAGTCGTTTTTCTCTAAGATTAATCCGTTTTTTAAAAGTAATCCCATTATCTTATGATTGTGATATTATCACTATCAGAGAAATCCGTTACTGTGACTTTTACAGTTTCGTCTTTTGAAGTAGGTATATTTTTGCCAATATAATTAGCTTTTATAGGGAGCTGTCTATGCCCTCTATCTACAAGAACAGCTAATTCAATTTTTTCAGGACGACCTAAGTCCATACATGCATCCATTGCGGCACGTACTGTTCTTCCTGTAAATAAAACATCATCTACTAAAATAACGATTTTACCCGTAAGATCAATATCTACATATTCTTTATTGATTGTTTTAGGGATGTCTGTTTCTAAATCATCTCTATAAGGTGTGATGTCTAATTTATATTGATGTAAACTGATTCCTTCTATTTTCTTAATATTCTCTTTTAAAATTTCTGATAATATAACGCCTTTTTTCATAATTCCTAATAAGACGATATTTTCAATATCTTCATTCTTTTCGATGATTTCATATGAGAGTCTTCTCATTGTTCTTTTCATTGTTTCGTTATCAACTAGTTTTTTTTCCATTATTCAAACGCCCTTTCTAATACTGCCATTCTTACATACACACCATTTTTCATTTGTTTGAATATTCTACTTTTGTCACATTCAACAACATCGTTATCAATTTCTGTTTTTCTATTAAATGGTGCTGGATGCATGATAATGGCATGTTTTTTCATTCGATTTACTTTATCTATTGTTAATCCATAGTCTCTTAAATATTCTTCTTTCGATAATTGAATTTCATAACCATGTCTTTCGTATTGAACCCTTAGTAACATAATAACATCCATGTCTGTTAATGCTTTTTCAAAGTCAATATAATCTCCACTACCATCATCAAATTCTTTAGGACCTGAAATATATACTTCCATCCCTAACTTTTTCATAACTTCAATATTGGTATGTGCAACTCTACTATGTCTAATATCTCCAACGATTGTACATTTCAACCCTTCAAACTTCCCGAATTCTTCTCTAATTGTCATTAAATCTAATAAGCTTTGTGTAGGATGGTTTCCTGTACCGTCTCCACCATTCAACATTGGGATGTTAATGTTTTCTAATTGTTTAAAGTAATTGTTTTGTGGATGTCTAATAACCATTGCATCGTATCCAATGGATTCAAAAGTTTTAACAGTATCATATAAACTTTCTCCTTTTTTTAAGCTTGATGCATCAGCATTAAAGTTTGTTTCGATCATGCCTAAGTTTTGTTCGGCAGTGATAAAACTATAATGTGTTCTTGTGGATGGTTCAAAGAATAGGTTAATAACTTTCTTGCCAACTAAGTGGTTAATCTTTTTACCGGCTTTGAAAGCATCTGCTTGGTCTAAAATCTTGTGAATGTCTAAAACTGAGATATCTCTTAACGAGAATAAATTTTTCATAATTCCTCCTTATAAAAATAAAAAAAATTCTTCAGCTCTAGACCAAAGAATTATAAAAGTTAGAATTATTTTCTTATTCAAAAAATATATTTCCTCAGAAATATCTATAACTCTTACAAGCCTCTCTGGACTAGTTTAAAAAGCTATCTGTATTGTAACGTAAATCTTTAAAAAAATCAATACCATATTAATATTTGTTAACTCTCCATATTTTTAACTACTGATTTTAGAATAAAATAATTGATTTTAAAAGTGAACGTGATATATCAAATTCATTTATTAATAATATAATTATATTGATATAAGTAATATAACATATAGTATATAACATCTAAAATAAGCCATTATAGTTAACATAAACACTATTTATATACAGTGAATGTAAAATATTTTATTAAGTAAACAGTTTCATAGAAATGACGACCGCTTTCATTGATAAAACAGTTGACATTGAAGGTTAATTTGGTAGAATAAAGGTGCATTTAACCAATGCAATTCTTTAAAAAGAAAGAGGTCAAGTATTATGAATGAATTTGCACTATCATTCTTAGCGATCCAGTCAATTCAAAAACAAATGAAAGACATCAATGGAGAAGACAAAATTAATACAGACAGATTAGCTAAAAGAAAAAACAGAAACAGATAATCAATATTTATATACATGCATCTTAGATGTAAATCGATAAATCAAGGAAAGAGGACATATTATGAACGAATTCGTACTATCTGCAATCGTAATCCAAAACTTTCAAAGAACTATGAAGAAAGAATTAGGTCCAGTTGAAGAAACAACATGGAGATTGCCTAACAAAAAAAGAAATAATAAATAGTTTTATATATAAAGTATAGAACTTGTGACATTAGGAGGCAAATTATGAATGACTTTATGTTTGCTTACACAGTAGTTCAAAATGCTTCAAAGAAGTTAAATAAAGACTTTGGAATAGGAAGCAAGAACGACATAAGAACATCAAGAAGAAAAAGAAACACAAACTAGTCAGGGAAGAACAACTTAGGTTGTTCTTTTTATTTCTCTAATCTTCACAAAATCTTCAAAGTCGTTTCACAGATAATACACGTAAGTATATTATACTTATATCGTAAAGTTTTAAAACTTTCATTTCTCTCTCTCGTATATATTCCCCCAAATTATATGAGAATATTAAGCACTGAAAAGTGCTTTTTTATTTTGTTTAATATGATAGAATATATAAAGAGGTAATGTTATGACTGAGTTCACTGAAAATGTTTTAAAAATAATTAAATCTATTCCACCAGGTAAAGTGATGACTTATGGTCAAATTGCTGCTAAAGCTGGCAACCCTTGGGGAGCCAGACAAGTGTCGAGACTTTTACATACAATGTCTGAAAAATATGATCTACCCTGGCATAGAGTTATTAACTCAAAAGGTGGAATTAGCTTAACAGGCATCTATCGTTTTAAACAGATTGATTTATTAATAGGAGAAGGTATTATATTTGATAAAGATACCATTAATTTAAGTAAATATTTATATAAAGGAAATTAGTATGGATAAATATAGATTAGTAGAAAATTACAAAATTAGAACAAATGATGCGGTATTTAATAAATATGCCTCACCAATAAGAATCCAAGAGATCGTCGAGGACATGGCAACTGTTCATGCAACTAACCTCGGATATGGTAGAGAAGATTCATTAAAGAATGGAGTTTTCTGGATTCTAAGAAGTAGTAAATATATGTTTAAAAGACTCCCTAAGATTTATGAAAATGTTGAAGTCCACACATGGCCTTCTGGAATTGATAGAATGAAAGCATTAAGAAGATTAGCATTCTATGTTAACGGGGAATTAATCGGAGAAGTATTAAGTTATTGGCTAATGGTAGAATTGAAAACGAAAAGACCATCAAGAGCTCATTTTTTCTTTGATCAATTTGATACATATCCTTTTAAAGAAGAAGATTACTTTAAATTACCTAAAGTAAAATGTCCAAAATCAATGGATTTTAGCTATCAGAAAATCGTCATGCCTAGAGATATAGATTGGAATGGTCATTTAAATAATGTTAGATACATGGATATTATCTATAATGCAGTACCTATTGATATTTTAAAAGAGAATCTAATTACTGAACTTCAAATAGATTATTTGAAAGAATGCAAATTAAATGATTCAATCGATATCTATTATTACAAAGAAGATGACTCTATTTATATAAAAGGTGATAATGAAGGAAAGACCGCTTTTACTGCTAAACTTAGAATAAAAGAAATCTTTAAAAATTAACCATAAAGTGTTATAATTTGATTACTTAAGAGGTGACATATGCATAGCAACAATTTACTAACAAAAGAAATATATGATTTATCAAAACTTATAAAAAAGGAATACCATCAATCAATTTCAGGGTTTGCAACAGATAAACACAAAGAATTAATCACAACGAATAACGCTGAGATAATGGCTTTCTTGAGAGCGAATAAAGAAAAAGATATTCATCCCAAGGATATAGAAAAAGTATTAGGAATTAAGCCATCAACGACAACTGAAATCTTAAATATTATGGAAAACAAAGATTTAATCAAAAAAACGCCATCAGAAGATGATGCAAGATATAAAATTATTAGTTTAACTGATAAGGGGAAAGTTATCTTTAGAGAATCAGCGAATCAAATCTATTCCTTTGAACATAAGGTTAAAAGTTTATTTAATGATGAAGAGCTTAATAATTTACAAGAGTACATTAGTAGAATCAAGAATAGTTTAGAAGAATAATACAGCTTCCTAGCTGTATTTTTTTTGAATAATAAAGTGTCTCAAATTGTTATTAAAGACGTGATTTGATATAATATAATAAAGTTAGGAGTGCCTATGGAAAAGTACGCTATTATTGATATTGGTTCAAATACTATTCGTTTATGTATTTACGAAGCATACAAAGATAAAAATGGTATAAAATATCAACTCTTATTAAATATGAAGGAATCAGCTAGACTTAGAAATCAAGTTATTGATAACAAATTAACAGAAGTAGGTTATCAAAAATTAAAAGATGTACTAAGGGTCTACAGAGCTATTATTCTAAAAGATGAAATAAAGAATGTTAGATATATTGGGACCCAGGCTATAAGAATGGTCGACAATAGACAAGAAATCTTAAATAGAGTAAAAACTAAATTTGATATAGACATTGATATCATCACAGGTGAAGAAGAAGCTTTACTTGGATTTCAAGGTATGAATACGTTTTTAGCACATGAAGAAGAAGGCGTGTATGTCGACTTAGGTGGAGGGTCATGTGAAGTTGTACATTTTAAAGATGGAGTCCCTTTAGAGAATTATTCATTTGATTTTGGATCAATCGTTCTAAGATCTATGGTGGACCATGCGGTTCCTGAGGAAAATGAAATTCAAAAAATAGAAACATATCTATTGAATAAGTTCAATGAAATAGATTGGTTAAAAAATATAAAAACGCCTCTAGTAGTAGTTGGAGGGTCAGCCAGAAATATGGTCCGAATTGATAAATTCCTAACCAAGAGTAGTAAGAATGTTCATGGATATCGATTGGATTATCGAAAAATAAGTCGTATTAGAAAGATACTCATGTTGTTAACACTTGAAGAAATTGAATTAATTAATGGATTTACAAAGTCAAGAGCTGATATTATTGTATCCAGTATTTTTGTGTTTGAAATTCTATTTAAATATATAAATGCAGAATACTTTGTCTGTGCAAGAACAGGATTAAGAGAAGGTGTATTAGTAGACATGTTGGAGGGACAAAATGGAAAACATTAAATTTTCAGGAAGAGAACTTTCATGGCTTCAATTCAATGAAAGAGTTCTACAAGAAGTAGAAGATGAAAATAATCCATTATTAGAGCAACTAAGGTTTTTATCTATTTTTTCATCTAATTTAGATGAATACTTCATGATAAGAGTGTCAGGAATGAAAAGTCAGATTAATATAGGGTTAACTATACCGGATATCAAAACTGGTTATTTAGCTACGGAATATCTTCAAAAAATGTTAAAGGAATCTCATAAACTCGTCAAACATCAATATGAATTATATGAAGAAAAAATCAAACAACTTGGTGAATATGTTCAATGTTTGAATTATGAAGAATTAGATGACAAACTAAAGAAAAAAGCTGATCAATACTATAAACAATTATTATATCCAATATTAACTCCTATTAGATTCTCACCTTACTTACCATTTCCTTTATTACCTAATTTAAGTTTGTACTTAATTTCTAAACTTAGAGATAAAAATGATGAAATCTATTACTCAGTTGTGACAGTACCTAAGAATGTTGAAAGAGTTGTAAACATAAAAAAAGATATCTACTTGCTTCAAGAAGATATTATTATCAATAATATTCATCACTTATATGAAGATTTGGAAGTTCTAGAAGTTGTACCTTTTAGAATCACTAGGGATTTCGACATTGAATTTGATGACCATTCAGATGACTTTGCTAAAAGTGTGAGTGCTGAACTTAAAAATCGCAAAAGAGGGCAAGCCATAAGATTAGAAATTGATTATAATGCGTCAGATGAAATTATTAATTTTTTAATTGATAACTTACCCATAGATAAAAAACTGATATTTAAAATTAATGGACCTATTAATTTAACATTTTTATATGAAGTTGTTAATTTAGTAAGCAAAAAGGTAAGTGGGTTAGTTTATGAACAGGTTACCCCAATTGTTCCTCAAGCTTTTAAAAATGCTTCATCTATATTTGATGTCATCAGGCGTAAGGATGTATTGCTTTTTCATCCTCATCATTCATATGAGTCTGTTGTACATATGGTGGAAGAAGCTAGTTTGGATCCTAATGTTGTAGCAATTAAACAAACGATTTATCGTACAAATAAGGATTCAAGAATTATGAAATACTTAGTGAAGGCTGCAGAGAAAGGAATTCAAGTTACAGTATTATTTGAGTTGAGAGCTAGATTTGATGAAGAAAACAATTTATACTGGGGTTATGAATTAGAAAAAGCCGGCGCTCATGTTATTTATGGAGTACCAAATTTAAAAACCCACTCTAAAGTATTATTAGTTGTAAGAAGAGAAAAAAATATTGTTGAACAGTTTGTTCATTTTGGTACAGGTAATTATAACGAAGATAATGCAAGGATTTATACGGATGCCTCATACTTTACTTCAAAGAAAATGATTGGTGAAGATGCTACTAAGTTCTTCAACTATATTTCTACATTTACTAGGAGACCAAATTATAATAAATTTGTTGCTTCTCCACATGATATTAAAAAGATGTTAATGGACAAAATAGATCAAGAGATTGATCATCAAAAAAACTATGGGAATGGACATATCATAATCAAGATTAACTCGATTACAGATATTCAAATGATTACTAAATTGTATGAAGCTTCTCAAGCAGGAGTAAAAATAGATATGATTGTCAGAGGTATTTGTGCCTTATATCCTGGTGAACCTGGTTTAAGCGAAAACATTAGAGTTATATCAATCGTTGGAAGATATTTAGAACATATGAGAATTTATTACTTTAATAACAATGGAGCTGAGGATATCTACTTAAGTTCTGCCGACTTAATGACTAGAAACATGTCCAATCGAATTGAATTAGCTATGAAAATAACAAATGTTCCGGCTAAATCAAAAATTAGACGTTTATTAAAATTACAATTAGCAGATAACGTAAAAGCTAGAGAAAATATTCAAGGTAATTATTACTATGTTAAAGATGGGAATAAACCTCTAGACTCTCAAATGGCATTTTACAAGTATTTAAAATAAAACATAAAAAAAGAGATGATTTTGAGTAAATCATCTCTTATTCTTATTGATTTAGATAACGAAGTTACCATCCTTAAATACGACAACTTCTTCACCAGATTTTTTAACACCAATAACACTTAAATCTTTTGAACCAAACATAAAGTCTGAATGAGCCATAGAATGATTACATCCAATTTTTTCTAATTCATCCTTACTCATTTCAGTTCCACCTTCAACATTAATTACATATGCTCTACCTAAAGCCATATGACAACTAGCGTTTTCATCAAATAATGTATTATAGAATAAAATACCTGAATTATTAATAGGTGAATCATAACTTATTAAAGCTATTTCTCCTAAATGGCAACTTCCTTCATCAAAGTTAATTAAGTTTTCTAACACGTCCTTATTTTTCTGAGCATCATAAGCAACAACTTTTCCATCTTTAAACTCTAACCAAAAATCCTCAATTAATTTACCTTGGTAGTTTAATGGTTTCGTTGCAACAACTTTACCATTTACGCCATATTTATGAGGCATTGTAAAGTTTTCTTCAGTTGGGATGTTTGGATTAAATAGAACTTTTCTAGGATCTAATTCTCCACCACCAGCCCAAATGTGATTATCAACTAATTTCACTGAGATATCAGTACCTAAACTATTTTTAAATAACAGTTTTTCAAAGTTATAATTATTTAAAACGATATTATGTTCTAGGATGTTTTTATTATGTTTCTTCCATTCTTCAATTGGGTTATTATCTTCTGTAACTCTTGAAGCAGATAGAATTGCATCCCATAAAGCATTGATAGCGTCAGCTTCTTCTAAGTCAGGGAAAACTTTCTTAGCCCAAACAGGATTAGGAGCTGCACATACCACCCATTGACTTCTAGATGCCATCATATGGTCAGAATAGAAAGACATTGCTTTTCTACTTGCAATTCCTGATGCTTGAAGTTTTTTAGGATCTATATCCACATTTAAATCAGGGACAGGAGATTTTATTGTTATGACGCATCCATTTTTATCAATAAAATCTTTATATTTGTCGATTGTAAATTGTGGAATCTCACTTAAACTTTCGATTGTTCTATGAAGGTAACCTTCCTTTGAAACATAATCATCATTCCAGTTAACAACGACTTTAGAAGCACCAGCTTCATAAGCATATCTTACGATTTTTCTAGCTAAAACATAATTGTCCGCAGCTGAATTTACAAAAACTAATTGTCCTTTTTGTACGTTAGCACCTGTTACAACAATAAGTTTTGCATATTTTTCTAGTAATTTATTATTAATCATTTTGAACCCTCCTGTTTAGAATTATAATATATATGTTGCATATTTACAATCAAATAAGTCCATATTCTTCTATAAATAAAATTATGTGTAATGAATGTGGTAAATTTATTAAAAAAAAGGAGCTTAGCTCCTTTTTGTTAGATATTATTCTCCATGAAATGTAGTTAACTTTGCTTGTACACCATCTAATTCATTTAGTTTTTCTAGTAAGGAATCAATCTTTTTTGAATCCCCTACCAATTGTAAGACTAATAATCCATCCTCAGCACACACGTCAACTGCTTCATGTAATCCTAATCTAACTTTAATGTTACATCCATACTCTGTTAATAAACTTTGAACATCTTTAGCTGAATCTCTTCTGTGGTTCACTAAGACTGTCATAATATTATAATTACTCATAACTACCTCACTTTCCTATACATATATTATATAATATTTTTTAAAAAACAAAAAATATGCCTCTAATCAAATTGACAACTGACTTATAGTCACTTATAATTTAAACTAAGGAGTGATTCTATGAACAGAGCTAGAACCGAAAGTGCTAAATTAGAAAAAGCGAATCATATTTTAAAGAATGCATTTAAAATTTATAGAAACAAAAACTATAAAGAGTTTACGATGGATGAATTAGCTAAAGCATCTGGATACAGTAAAGGATTACTATTTAAATACTATAAATCAAAAGAAGAGTTATTCTTGTGTATGTTAAAAAAAGAATACTTAAAGCGATATGATTTTATAGAAAAATTAGTATCAAAATATAATAGTCGATTAAACAATGATGATATAAGAGATATATTTTTGTCAATACTAGAAAACGATTTATATTATAATAAAACATTTCAAAGGCTATTAAATATTAAGAGTGCCATTCTAGAACAAAGCTCTGACTATGAATTCACTAAACAAATGAAGTCTGAATTACATAAAAGACATGTTGATATATTATCTAAATTATCGATTAAGTCCAACTTATCTAAAATGGCTATCAATGATATTTTTATAAGTCATGATGCTATATTTGCGGGTTACTTACAAAATATTGTCGTATCTAATACAATAAACGAAGTTTTAGAAAAAGAAGAACTTAAATATTTTAAGACAGATCATAAAAGACATGCTTTAAGTACATATAAACTGTTCTTAGATAAAGGACTAGGTATTTAGAAAATTATTTTCTGTGTCGAAAATATGCTATAATTAATTAGGTGAATATATGAAATTAGCTATTTATGATTTTGATGGAACGTATATGAATTCAGAAATCTTGAGAACAGTCTATGATTTTTGGAAAACAAAAAAACTAAATATGAGAATGCATCGATGGATATTTTTTAAAATCGTTATAACTAATCTGTTATATAAACTACATCTGTTTGGTTGGGATAAACCTAAATTCAGAATGAATGCGATGGCCATGACAAGTGATTTATTTAATTCAATCTCTGAAAATGCATTAGATATTTTCTTAGAGGAAGTTTATCTTTTTTTACAAGACAAAATAAATCAAGATATTAAAGAACAGTTAAAGAAAGATAAAGAAAATGGATATTATACAGTTTTATTAAGTGGAAACTTTAACTGTATATTAAATCCTTTCTTAAAGGATGGGTTTGATGAAGTCATAGGAAGTATTGCTAGAGTCAATGGCAAGATGTTAAAACCTAAAGATATTAAAATTATTATTAATAAAGTTAAAGCGGAAACGATTAAATCAAGATTTCCAAATGCTGATTTTAAATCATCAATAGCATATGCAGATTCCTACTATGATTTGCCAATATTAGAACTTGTTGGCAACGCAGTCGCATATCATCCGGATGAAGAACTCCAAAAAATTGCTAAAGAAAGAGACTACAGAATATGGAAGAATACAGAAAAAAGGTAAGGAACGCTTTATTAAGTACGAACGTAATCTTATTGACTATCATATTTGCATTGATTGTTTTACATGCAAGACAAATAATTGAGATTAACCAATTAACAACTTTTTTACCTTTAATTATTTTATTAATTGAAGCAGTTGTCTTTTTAAGTACATTCAAATATTTAAAATTAGAAACTAGAAAAATCATTGTAAAAATCTTGTTAATCGTTGTGATTATCGCATCACTCATAACTGCTTTTATATTTATTTATGAACGAATTACTGGTTATATATTTATTTATAAATATACGTACGGATTCTTATTAATATCGTTTTTGATCTATCCTGCGATATTATTAGTTATGTTATGGCTTATTAATAAATATGATTCAATCAAAGCTAGAAATACTATTGTAACACTAACAGCATTCTTTGTCGTTGTTTTCATGTTATGTCATGGTGTTATTGGCGGATTAGGTCAAAGACCCATAGAGATTGTTGAAAACCCAAATGGTAATGTGATATATTTAACTGACAGTTTTTTGTTACATGGTACAGAGTACGAATATAAACAAATTAATAAATACTTTATGGAATATGTAGGTATTTCAAGAGAGTGGTAAAGGGAGGAATTATGAAAAAAAGAACGTTAGGGAAAAGAAACCCTGGAGATGTATCAATCTTAGGTTTTGGATGTATGAGACTTCCAACAGTGAATGGAGTTTATAAAAACATTGATGAACCATTAGCTAAAGAAATGGTAAGATATGCAATAGATGGAGGTTTGAACTACATTGATACTGCATGGCCATATCATGAGGAAAACAGTGAAGGTTTTGTTGCTAAAGCATTAAAAGATGGCTATCGAGAAAAAGTCTATTTAGCGGATAAACTACCATCTTGGTTGATTAAATCAAGAGAAGATATGGATTTTTATTTGAATGAACAACTTAAACGATTAGAAACAGATTACATTGATTATTATCTTATTCATGCATTAAATAAAAGTTATTGGAATAATCTAACAGAACATGGATTATTTGATTTTATTGAATCCGCTTTAGCTAGTGGAAAAATCAAGAACATAGGATTTTCATTTCACGATGAATATGATGTGTTTGAAAAAATCATAAAAGCTTATGATTGGGATTTTTGTCAAATTCAAATGAACTTTTATGATGAAGCATATCAAGCAGGTGTGAAAGGATTAAAGCTTGCTAGTGACTTAGGTATTGGTGTCATCATTATGGAACCATTACGTGGTGGTAAATTAGCAACGAATGTTCCTCAAGCAGTAAAAGACATTTACTCTGAAACGGGTAAAGAACATACACCTGCTGGATGGGCATTAAGATACTTATACAATTATCCAGAAGTCAAGTTAGTATTAAGTGGTATGAATGATTTTAATCATATTGATGATAATTTAAACACAGCTAGAGAATCAGAAGAAAATATGTTGACAAGTGAAGAAACACAAGCAATTCGTAACGTTAAACATTTCTATAAATCTCGTATTCAAGTTGACTGTACAGATTGTAAATATTGTATGCCATGTCCTCATGGAGTTAATATCCCTGCAAACTTCACATATTATAACAATGCCCACGTTTTTGATGCGAAAGAAAAAACGAAGAAAGATTATTTTACATATATGAAAGATAGTTCTTTAGCTGATAAATGTGTCCAATGTGGAGAATGTGAATCTAAGTGTCCTCAAAACATTGAAATTATTAACGAGTTAATAAAAGTTACAGAATATTTTAATAATTAGGTTTTTGATATTGACAAATTTTTCTGAGTAATGTATATTACCTAATAGAAAAATAAATAAGGAGTGTGAGTATTATGAGTAAATTAACAATTTTTGAACATCCTTTGATCAACCATAAGTTAACAATTGCTAGAGACGAAAATACTGGTATGAGAGATTTTAGAGCTTTAGTAAATGAAATTGGTGGATTGATGGCTTATGAAATAACAAGGGATTTACCTGTTAAAGAAGTAATTGTGAAGACACCAATTGCAGAAACAAAAGCATATGCTTTGGCAAAAGAAGTAGTTATTGTACCTATTTTAAGAGCTGGTATTGGAATGGTTGATGGAATTCATAATTTAATTCCAACAGCTAAAATTGGACATATTGGAATGTACAGAGATGAAGAAACTTTAGAAGCTCATGAATACTATGCTAAATTTCCTAAAGAAATGCCTGAGAGTGCTGTGTTACTTGTAGATCCTATGATCGCCACTGGTGGATCAGTTATAAGTGCTATCAAAGCACTTAAGCAAAGAGGAGCGAAGGACATAAGATTAGTAGGTTTAGTAGCCGCACCTGAAGGTATCAAAAAAATACAAGAAGCTTATCCAGATGTAGATATTTATTTAGCTGCACTAGATGAAAAATTAAATGATAAAGGATATATTGTTCCAGGTCTAGGAGACTGTGGAGATCGATTGTTTGGAACGAAGTAATTTTTTAAAAATAAAAGCAGGATTTTCCCTGCTTTTTGATTAATTTGATATAATATGCTTATAGAGAGGTGTCATTATGATAGTAGACAATATAAACAATATAGAAGGTAAAATTATAGAAAGTCCTTTAGCTCAATTCGCTACCATGAAAGTTTTAGTTGGTGAATCAGAAGGATGGGAAGATTATGTAATGAGAGAGTTAGAAGTCGGAGTAGGAGGTTTTACTCCTAAGCATTCTCATGATTGGCCACATATTAATTATATTATTTCTGGTGATGGTGAATTGTTAATAGGTGAAAAAGTGAATAAAATTACAGCTGGTAGTTTTGCATTTGTTCCTAGTAAGACACTTCATCAATTTAAAAATGTGGGAAATGAATTATTTAAATTTATTTGTATAGTCCCTAAAAAAGGGCATAAATAAAAATAATGCGTGTGATTAACTCACACGCATTTTATTTACACTTTCTCTTTATTGAAGATTGAAGAAAGGAAAGCATATCGCTTTGTATTCTCTCTTTCTTTCTTTTTATCTCTAACGAATTTAAAAACCATCTTTCTAAACTCCTCGAATTCTTCATGTGTTAAATAAATATTTCTTAGAGTAATATAAGCATCGTCCTTTTCATCTTCGATATTTTGTATTTTTTTTACAGCTTCTCCATAATTGATGATTTCTTCTCTAAATACATCTAAAGGCTTAATCATATTATTAATTGTAGAATCAATTTTAAATGTTTTCATTTTACTCGATTGATTATCTTTGATATCAAATTTAAAAGAAGTTTTCGTAAGTTTGTAATATTTTGCATTAATACCATTGATGATTTCAATATGATCTAAAACAAGAACACCAATTTTAAGTAGTTTTTGCACATGGTAATGTACTTTAGCAGGAACCTCACCTAAAATATCCGCAACCATCTTAACAGTTAATGGAGTATCCCTATCAATATATATATCAATAATTTCCATTCTGTAAGGATCTGCGAAAACTTTGAATTCTTCATCTGTTTTAATTAAAAAAATATCATCATTCATAATATCACCTTAACTTCATTATAGTATATTAAAAATACAAAAGCAATGAACATCGTGTAAATAATCTTCCCCGATCAATTAAATACACAATTTAACCTATTAAATCTCTATATCCCTGAATTATCCACTATTCTAAATTCACTCGTTTTGATTAATAAGCTCAAATTCATTGCTTTTGTATCTTAAGTTATATCGTTAAAAGTGTTTTCGGTAAATAAATTTTAACGACAAATATATTTTAACCTGTATATATATAAAAGTCAAGCAAACAACAAAAAAAGATGGAGTATCCATCTTAAATGTTTTTAACTACATATCTATTTTTCCCTAGATTTTTAGCATCATATAGGGCTTCATCAGCTAAACTAATCATTTTACCAATCGTAATTTCGTTATTAGGAATTAAACTTACCAATCCAATACTTAATGTTAAATATTTTGACTGTGAAACTGGACTATGTTCAATCTCTAATCTGTGAATTTCTTCTAATATACTGTTGGCTACGCTTATTGCTTTTTGCTCATTTGAATCATTAATTACAGCTAAAAACTCTTCTCCACCATATCTGCCGATCAGACCGTTGGCTTGATTAATAATTCTTTTAGATGTTTTTGCAATACTTCTTAAGGCTCTATCTCCTTTTTGATGACCAAAGTAGTCATTATACATTTTGAAATTATCTAAATCCATCATTAATAGTGTTAAAGGCCTTTTTTCTTGCAAAGCACTGACGTATTCTTTCGAAAGGGTTGCATCTAAAGCTCTCCTATTAGCAATCTCAGTTAGGTAATCGATTGAAGCCATTTTCTCAACTTGCTGCTTCATTTCAATATTACGTTGGTTTAATTCTTTTAAAACTTTAATTTGATCTTCTAAATCTCTTTTAGAAGAACTAATTTCATAAAGCATGTTTACTCTGTGGTTAATAACTTCTTTAGATATGGGTTTAGAGAAAAAATCAAAAGCGCCACATTTGTAAAAATCGATCATTCTATTTACGGATGAGACTTCATCTGTTATAAAGATGATTGGAATGTGTTTGGTCCTAGGATTATCTTTAACCAGTTGTGTTAATTCACAACCATTCATATCATTTAAATTTTGATTAAGTAAAACTATATCTACAATTTCTGTAAGTAAAAGATTTAAACATTCTTTTCCTGAATAGGCAATATGTTTAATATAGTAATCTGTAGAGAAAAGTACACTTAACTCATCAACAGCTTTCTTCTGGCTGTCAACTAGTAATAAACGGATTTTTTCCATTATTATGACCTCTACTCTTCATATTGGTATAGAAATTTCTTCTTATGTTTATTATAGTACTAATTTTAAAAAGTAAACAAAAAATTAAAAAAAAAAATTCAATACGACATTAAATGTCACAAATTTAGTATAATATACATAAAAGAGGTGTTAAAATTGAAAATTCTGTTAATAAACTTTGGTAGTTTTTACTTTGAGAATATCAAAGATTGTTTAAATAAACTTGGTGTTAAATATTCTGAATCAAACTATGATGAACCAATTCCAAATATAAATGAAAATGAAATTGTTGGAGTTATTTTATCCGGTGGGCCTGGTAGAGTTAATAATCCTAGTGATCCTCAATTAAATCCAAATATATTTAAATCAGGAATTCCTATTTTAGGAATTTGTTATGGGATGCAAACTATTACGAAAGTATTTGGTGGATTGATTGAAGAATTATCAAAAAGAGATTTAGGAAAATCTTCAATGCATACTGAAAAGTATGATATTCTTAATAAAGATATTATGCAAGACTGTGATGTTCATATGGCACATTATGATCATATCACAAAAGTTCCTAGTTCATTTGAAATTCTAGCTAATACTGATATTTGTATAGCCATGATCCAAAATAAAAAAGATAATATATACGCAGTGCAATATCATCCCGAAGCGACTCAATCAATTGATGATATACAGTTATTTAAGAACTTTGTTTTTGATATTTGTAAATATGTTTAATAAATATTATACAGTGTTTAACAAAAATGTTACCCAATAAAATGGTATAATAATGATAAGGAGGTAATAAGTATGAGTTTATACACACAAAAAGTAGTAAAGATGAGTGGATTTGAAAGTGACTTATCCGAATATGAAGGAAAAGTCTTATTGATTGTCAATACAGCAAGCAAATGTGGATATACTAAACAATTTGATGGCCTTCAGTTTATCTATGAGAAATACAAAGATCAAGGATTTGTTGTTTTAGGTTTTCCATGTAATCAATTCTTAAGACAAGACCCAGGAAACAATCAAGACATATTAAATTTCTGCCAAGTCAATTTTGGTGTCAATTTTCCAATGTATCAAAAAATAAAAGTCAGAGGAAAAGAACAACACGAGTTATATAAATACTTAATAAATAATTCACCTACTAGAAAGGGTAAAAGTATTAAGTGGAATTTTGAGAAATTTTTAATTAATCGAGATGGCGAGGTTGTTGATCGTTTTGAATCTAAAATCACTCCCGAAGAAATATCATCGGAAATTGAAAAACTATTAGAACAAAAGTAATTCTTGTAC
>NPIG01000108.1_pt1 | contig 95619 bp, 90 predicted proteins | sample 8637441 | NCBI WGS metagenome assembly NPIG01 (sample SAMN07420675, study PRJNA396082) | bioreactor metagenome | isolation source: sample BR6 brine-fed electro-methanogenic bioreactor BR | place: Japan: Kochi | collected 2016-06-14
GCTGGAGTGGTAATGAAGACCTTCCTGCAGGGGACCATGAAAGTAACGTTAGAATTGAATATTCTATCCAATAATAAATAAAACCAAAAAATATATATAAACCTCCTTTTAAAAAGAGCAGCTCATTAATGGCTGCTCTTTGTTTTATTGTAAGTCTTCTGAATTTATAGAGAATTAAAAATATTAAATATAAATTGAATATATACAATTAAAAATATATTCAAAACTTAATTTATTTCTAAATAATATAATAATTTATTATTTGTTGCTAATTTAAATATTTTACAGTAGTATTTATTGATATGAACGAATAAATTTTTTAAAGGAATAAATTATATGAATAAAAGTGTGCTTATTTTATTATTATTGTTATTTTCTCTTATCTTTATGGCTTGTCCTATTATTGATAATCCTATAGACAATGGAAATAATAATCAAAGCGAATTTGATCAAATAGTTATAGGTGGTAATTCTATATATATTTTGAAAACAGATGGTAGCTTATGGGTTCATGGTTATAATAACTATGGTCAATTAGGATTAGGTGATACTATTATGCGAAATAGTCCAACAAAAGTATTAGAAAATGTAAAATATGTTTCAGCTTCGACAGGATATTCAATGATTATTAAAAATGATAATTCTCTTTGGGCAAGTGGAGACAATTCAATAGGACAATTTGGAAATGGTACAACAACAAATTCTCAAAGTTATATAAAAATAAGAGATAATGTAAAGAAAGTAAGTTGCAGTGAATTTCATAGTATAATAATAGATAGTGATGATAAATTACTTAGCACAGGAAAAAATACGCACGGTCAATTAGGTGATAATTCTACAGTTAATAAAACAACTTATGCTTTTGTTAATACAAATAATAAAACAGTAGTTGATATTGATTCACAAGAGCTTACTTCTGTTTATTTAACTAGTGATAATCAGTTATATGGATTTGGAGATAATTCTTATGGCCAATTAGGACAAGAAAAAGCAATAAATGTTGAAGATAGACAAAAACTTCCTGTTTTGATAGCTACAAATATTAAAGACTTCTCAGTTGGTGATAATCATGTTATGTATGTTGATAAAAATGATGAATTATTTGGATTGGGACGAAATTATAAAGGGCAGATTGGAAATAGTGAAAATCTAAATAGAGATAATTGGAGTCCATACAATGCTATGAGCAATGTAAAAAGTGTTTCTGCTGGACAAACTTATACAATGGTTATAAAAAATGATAATAGCTTATGGGCTGTAGGTAGTGATTCTTGGAGTAAACAAGGTGATGGAAATTCAAGTACTAGTGCTCATAATTCTTTTTATGAAATAACTGAAGATAATTTTATTAAAATAGCAGATCCTATTATAGAATATACTTTTAATGGAGCTTCAATAATCAATACTGGTGACCATAATACAATTGTAAAGACTGTAGATGAAGAAGTCTTTGTAGTTGGGAGTAACAATTATGGAGAATTAGGACAAAGCTCTACTGATAATAACCCACATGGTTTATGGGCTAAATTAGAATTTAATGAATCAATTCTTTAATATAAATAAAAGGATTATTTTCTAGTTATGAAAATAATCCTTATTAATTTTGTTATATTTATCTTTTAGTTAAAGAATAAAGCAATATCGTCTTCTACTGTAGAGATTCCAGCAATACCAAAGTTTTCTACAAGTACGTTTGCAACATTTGGTGATAAGAATGCAGGTAGAGTAGGTCCTAGGTGAATGTTTTTAACTCCTAAGTATAATAATGCTAATAATACAATTACAGCTTTTTGTTCATACCAAGCAATGTTATAAGCAATTGGAAGTTCATTAATGTCTTCAAGTCCAAATACTTCTTTAAGTTTTAAAGCTATAAGAGCTAGAGAATAAGAGTCATTACATTGACCAGCGTCTAATACTCTTGGTACTCCTTTGATATCACCTAAATTTAATTTATTATATTTAAATTTAGCACAACCTGCTGTTAAGATAACTGCATCTTTTGGAAGAGCCTTAGCAAAGTCTGTGTAATAGTTTCTTGATTTTGCTCTACCATCACAACCTGCCATTACAACAAATTTCTTAATATCTCCATTTTTAACTGCATCTACAACGGTGTCAGCTAGTTTAAATACTTGATCGTGAGCAAATCCACCAACAATTTCACCTTGTTCTAATTCAATTGGAGCTTCACAATTTTTTGCCATTTCAATAATTTCACTGAAATCTTTTTGAGTTGCAAATTCTCCATCGATATGTTTAACACCAGTAAAACCAGCAGCCCCTGTTGTGAAGATTCTATCTTGATATGAACCTTTAGGAGGAACAATACAGTTTGTTGTCATCAAAATAGGACCGTTGAATTTTTCAAATTCTTCTTTTTGTTTCCACCATGCATTACCATAGTTACCTACTAAGTTATCGTATTTTTTAAGTTCTGGATAATAGTGAGCTGGTAGCATTTCGCCATGAGTATAAACATCAATACCAGTACCTTGAGTTTGTTTTAATAATTCTTCTATGTCTCCTAAGTCGTGTCCAGAAACAAGAATACCAGGTCTATTTTGAACACCTAAGTTGACGCTAGTAATTTCAGGATTACCATAAGTAGATGTATTTGCTCCATCTAATAAAGCCATACCATCAACACCAAACTTACCAGTTTCTAAAGTAAGAGCAACTAAATCATCTGCACTTAAAGAATCATCTAATAATTTTGCTAAAGCTGATTGAGTGAAGATATCAATATCTTCATTATCTTGATGAAGAGCATTTGCATGTTTTACATATGCGGCTAACCCTTTTAAACCATAAGTAATTAGTTCTCTAAGAGATCTTACATCTTCATTTTCAGTTGCTAAAACACCAACTTTTTCATCTTTTGCTAGATTGTCAATATCTTCATTGTTTGAGATAGAGAAAGTAGAAGCATGATTTAAGTTGTCTATGTTACTTAATTCTTTTTTAAGAGAGTCTCTTAAACTAACAGTTTCTTTAACTCTTGCATAAAATACATCATTATCAAAATTTGCATTTGTTATTGTTGTGAATAAGTTAATATTTACATAATGGTTAATTGATAAATCAACTTTCTTCCCTTCTGCTCTAACTCTTGTAGCAACTTCACTTAATCCTTTTGTTGCATATATTAATACATCTTGTAGTCCAGCTGTTTTAGAATCTTTTCCACATACACCTTTTATTGTACATCCACTACAACCTACTGTTTCCTGACATTGGTAGCAAAACATATCGAAATCCATAATTTTCTCCTCGATTGATTTATTTTTAATAATTATGAGTTTAATATATATTAATATTATTTTTTGAGTCGTTGCATATGCAACGAATATAAAAAAGATTGTAAAATTATTAATGAAAAATAGAATTAACAAATATAATCTGTTATACTGAAGAAGTAATTTTCGTCTTTTAATGAATTATTTAGGAAATCCCATGGAAAAATGCAAAAAAATACTTAGTCTCTTTAATAAAAGATTTAAATCAATATATTTAAATGGATTTTCTGAATATCAAATATTAAAAGAAATTAGAATATTCTATGATTTGGAAGATGAAGATTTATTAACATTTCTAGATAATAGAAAAGAAGTCATCATAGATGATGATGATGATATAATAACAAAAAGAATTGGAAATCATTTTTGCAATAAAATATATATTGATGATGATATTGATAATAAATTTATTAATATTAATAAAATATGTAATAATGTAGATTATGCTAGTTTATCAGAGATACAATTAATTGAAGATTTATTAGATAATCCAAGAATACCATATTTTGAAGACATTACATTATCGAATGCCATATCTATTTTTGAGAAACCTTTTACAGGTAAATATATACAAAAACAAAGTTATTTAGAATTAATAAATGGGATATATCAAGATTGTATAGATAATCACAATTCTGAAAATGAAGATAATTTATTATTATTTGAAAATGCTTTTAAATATATTGATTATTCAGTAAGTTCAATAAAAGATAGAATTGAAATATATCAAGAATTAACAATTCTTTTATCAAAAATAAGTGAAATATATCATTTTGAAGATGAGATTATAATAAGATATTTTGATAATTTCTCTATTCAATTTATAAGAGATTTAATAAGAGTTAGAGATAATAAATATATTTTTAACGTACTTAGAAATATATATTCAAATTCTTCATTCAACGTCTTTATTTCAATTATTCCAAGTTTTTTAGAAAACTTTCCAACTAATTTATTAAATAAAATAATAAATTGTTTTGATAAAGATATATTTTTAAATAATAATGAGAATTTTATTAATTTACTAAATCTTTTGATATTAAATTGTGGAAATAAAAATTTATTAGTAGAAAGATTGAATTCTAATTCCATGCTAAGTTCATTTGAAAGGTATTTTTCATTATTAGAGTTTTCAATTAACTATGATGATATTAATGCTGTAAATTATTATTTTGATAAAATACGGTTCGATAGAGATTACCATTTATACCATAATGCTTTAAAAAATATTAATACAATAGTTGAAAATTTTGATAAAATTGTTAAATTAGAGAGTAAGATAAAAAAAATTAATTCTCACACATTTAATGATATTTTAATTGAAGTTGAAAAACTAAATTATTTTGATAGATTAGTATATTCTTGCTGTATTAATAGAGCAGTCTATCATTTTATTAATATGAAAGAATTTAATTTTTACTATTTGTTGTTATTAATAAGTTTAGGCTTGAAAGAAAAAGCTACAATATATTTTTATCATAATATAAAATATATAAGTTTTGAAAATCCAAAAGAACAATTTATTAATGCTAATATTTTATTTATGATTAATTATTATGATTTTTCACTTGATATGTTAAATATATTGAAAAAATATATTGAAAATAAGAAAAAAAAGAGTCTATCTTCATTATATTCATATATTAATATAGAATTAGATTTACTAAATTTATTGATGATTCCGCTTGTTAAGGAAAATTCAATAAATGATTTGAATAGTAATAAAGATAAAAAGGAAATTGTATGAGCTCTCCAATTATTGCAAATGTAGGTGATATAAAAATCGGTAAAGGATATCCTATTTCAATACAAACGATGTATGACAGTCCAATACCTCATTCTAAAGAAGAACTTGATGAATTGTTAAAAAGAATGAACAATTTAAAATTAATGGGTTGTGATATAATGAGATTTTCTTATCCTAAAGATGATGATAGGAAAGCTTTTACATATTTGAATAAAAAATCAACTATGCCTTTAGTTGCAGATATTCATTTTGATTTTAAATTAGCAATTGCTGCTATTGAATGTGGCTTTGATAAAATTCGAATTAATCCTGGAAATATTGGTGCAAGATGGAAAGTTGACGAAGTTGTAAGAGCTGCAAAAGATAATGGAGCAGCAATTAGGATTGGACTTAATTCAGGATCCCTTCCTAAAGGAATAGGTAACCATACTGAAATTATGGTTGAGAATGCTATAAAATATATAGAATGGTTTGAAGAACTTAATTTTTATAATACAGTTGTATCATTAAAATCTACAAATTTAGAAGAAACACGAATTGCAAATGAAACATTTTCATCTTTGAGCAATTACCCTATTCATATTGGAGTTACAGAAGCTGGATCAGTAGTATCTTCTGTTGCAAGATCAACTTGGGTTTTAGGTAACCTAATACAGAAAGGAATAGGAGATACTATTAGAGTTTCAATAACAGGAGAAATTGAAGATGAAGTTTTTGCTGGTGTTGAAATATTAAGAACTTTAGGATTAAGGAAAAAAGGTGTTAGGATAGTAAGTTGTCCAAGATGCGGAAGAAATTCATTCGATTCTATTGGTTTTTTGAAATCAGTTGAAAATGATTTATTAAAATTAGATAAAGATATTTCAGTTGCTATTATGGGCTGTCAAGTAAATGGACCTGGAGAAGCAAAAGAAGCTGATTTTGCAATTACAGGAATAGGTAATAAAGTATTTTTGTATAAAAAAGGTGAATTGAGTTTAGAAGTAGATGTTAATGATGCAAAAAAAGCGTTATTAGAGGCAATTAATGAGTAATAATCAATTAATTATAAAAGGTGCTAGTGAACATAATCTTAAATCAATTGATTTAACACTAGATAAAGATAAATTAATAGTAATAAGTGGTTTAAGTGGTAGTGGTAAAAGCTCTTTAGCTTTTGACACTATTTTTGCAGAAGGGCAAAGGCGGTATGTTGAAAGCTTAAGTGCATATGCAAGACAATTTTTAGGAAGAATGGAAAAACCTTCAGTTGATTATATTGAAGGTTTATCTCCCTCTATAGCCATCGAACAAAAATCAACAAGTAATAATCCTCGATCAATTGTTGGTACTATTACCGAAATATATGACTACTATAGACTTTTATGGGCAAGAGTTGGAACTCCATACTGTCCAAAATGTGGTAGAGAAATTACAGAGATGAGCATTGATCAAATAATTGATGCTATATATCAATATCAAGATAATACTAAATTAATTATTAGTGCACCTGTTGCAAGAGGTAGAAAGGGCGAATATAAAAAAGTATTTGAAGATGCTAGAACTGCAGGTTTTCAAAGAGCAAAAATTGATGGGAATATGGTATTATTAGATACTGTTGATGGACTTGATAAAAAAATTAAGCATGATATTGATATTATTGTTGATAGAGTAAAATTATCAAAAGATAATAGATCAAGATTATCAGATTCTCTTGAGACTGCAATTGAGATGACAAATGGTTTGGTAAAAGTCACATTTATTTATAGAGAAAATGAAAATAATATTGAAAAAGATGAAGTATTTTCTCAAAAAAATAGTTGTCCACATTGTGGGATAACAATTTCTGATTTAGAGCCTAGATTGTTTTCATTTAATAATCCTTATGGTGCTTGTCCAACTTGTAAAGGTATTGGAATTGTAAGTGAATTTGATATTGATTTAATTATTCCTGATGCAAATTTGAGTTTTAATGAACATGCAATTAAAACACATAATCCTCAAGCAAATTGGAATAGTAGTATATTTGAGGCATTGTCAAAAGAATTGAATTTTTCACTTGATACTCCAATTAAAAAATTACCTAAGAAAATATATGATATTATTTTATATGGATATAAAAAGAGAATTCCCATTACATATGATAATGGAGTTGATGGCCCTCAAACTATTAAGAGAAGTTTTGAAGGTATTATTAAAGAGCTTGAGAGAAGAAGTTATCAAACAGGAAGTATGCATATGAAAGCTTGGTATGATGGATTTAAATCCCATCATACTTGTCCAACTTGTAGAGGTAGAAGATTGAATGAAGATGCTCTTCATGTACTTGTTGGTAATAAAAATATTATGGAAGTTACTTCTTATTCAATTAAGGATAGTATTAAATTTTTTAGTGAGTTGCATCTTGGAAGTGTCAAAGAGGAAATAGCTGTAGAAATAAGAAAGGAAATTAATAACCGATTATCATTTTTAGATAATGTAGGTTTATCCTATTTGACACTAGATAGAAATAGTGGAACTTTAAGTGGAGGGGAAGCTCAAAGAATTAGATTAGCTACTCAAATTGGATCTGCACTTACAGGAGTTATGTATGTCTTAGATGAACCATCAATTGGACTTCATCAAAAAGATAATGAAAAATTAATAAATTCATTAAAGAAACTTCGGGATATTGGAAATACATTAATTGTTGTTGAACATGATGAAGCCACAATTAGAGAAGCGGATTATGTAGTTGATCTAGGTCCTGGAGCCGGAGTACATGGTGGAGAAATAATAGCTCAAGGAACCCCTGAGGAAATAGAAAAAGATCCAAATTCAATAACAGGACAATTCTTGTCAAGAAAATTAGAGATACCTATTCCAGATAAAAGAAGAGAAGGAAATGGGGAAAAAATAAGAATTGAAGGTGCTAGTAAAAATAATTTATTAAGTATTGATGTTGATATTCCACTTGGAAAATTGAATGTTATTACTGGAGTCTCTGGAAGTGGAAAATCTACTTTACTTAATGAAATATTAGCTCCTGCCTTAAGACGTAGTTTAAATGGGAAAAGCCATAAATATGATGGATATACTAAAATAGAAGGCTTTGAAAATATTGATAAATTAATTAATATCGATCAAAGTCCAATTGGAAGAACCCCTCGTTCTAATCCTGCAACATATGTTGGAGCCTTTACACCTATTAGAGAATTATTCGCATCTCTTCCTGAATCAAAAGCTAGAGGGTATAAAAGTGGTAGATTTTCTTTTAATGTAAACGGTGGGAGATGTGAGAATTGTAATGGAGATGGAAAATTAAAAATTGAAATGCATTTTCTCCCTGATGTATATGTTACTTGTGATGTTTGTCATGGAAAAAGATATAATCAAGAAACACTTGCTATAAGGTATAAAGGAAAAAATATTCATGACGTTTTAGAGATGACTGTTGAGGAAGCAAATGAATTTTTTCAACCTTTTACAAAAATAAAACGTAAGCTAGATACATTAAATAGTGTTGGATTAGGTTATTTAAAATTAGGACAAAGTGCTCTTACTTTAAGTGGAGGAGAAGCTCAAAGAGTTAAATTATCTTTAGAATTATCAAAAACAAATACTGGAAAAACATTATATATTTTAGATGAGCCTACTACTGGATTACATTTTGCAGATGTTAAATTATTAGTAGATGTAATCAATAGATTAGTTGAGAATGGTAATACTGTTATATTAATCGAGCACAATCTTGATGTAATTAAGGCGGCAGATTACATAATTGACTTAGGTCCAGATGGAGGAGATGGCGGTGGAATGGTTGTTGCAACTGGAACACCAGAAGAAGTTGCTAAATGTGAAAAATCTTATACAGGCCAATTTTTAAAAGAAGTTTTAGATAAATGATAAAGAAAAAAACTATTGTTCTATTTTTGATTCTTATGTTAGTAATTGAGAAAGTATTTGCTATTAATTTAGCGATACTTTCTTTAGATGATGCTAATATTGATGAATTAAATATGATGTGTGATATTAGAGGGATTGAAGATAGATCTTCAAAATCTGCCATGATTAATGCATTAAAAGAACAATTTGTTTTAGAGTATGGAGAAAATAATACTCAAATAGAAATATCAAATATTGAAGAGTTAAAAGAGGCTTTAGATTTTTCAATTAATAATTGTGATAAATTAAGTATTATAAATCAAAATAACTCAATTATAATATTGGAAAATAATGTTGAATTATTATTTTATGAAGATGAAATTGAAAATACAATTAGAGCTCAAAAAGTTGTAATTGATATTGAAAGAAAGCAAATTGTTGCTTTAGTAGATGTCTTTTATACTAACAATAATGAAAAAAATACTTCTTATTCTCAAACAATTAGTGGTGATTTAATAAAATATGATTGGTCTTCAAATAAGTTGCAGATAGTAAATGGATCTATTAATATTGAACGTGAAAACAGTGATTCAAATTCTGTAACATTTTATTCTAATTCTTCAGAAATAAATATTGATAGTATAAATAATACACTCCAACTGACAGGTGGTTTTTTAACGACTAATAAAAATAATTCATATTTCTCTATTTCAGCAAAGAAAGTAGCATTATTAAAACATGGTGATATGTATTTTGAAGGTGCTACAATATCAATAGGTCGCGTTAATTTATTATATTTACCATTTTTTTTCTCTCCTGGAGCTACGATGAGTTTTAATCCTGCTATAGGATATGAATCAACTCGAGGTAGTTTTATAAATACAACATTTGAAATATTTGGAAAATATCCAAGTTTTGAAACTCAAGAATCAAATAGCTTTAATACATTATTAAAATCAGGTGATACTGAGAAATACGTAAATGGACCAATTTATAAAACAGATGAAACTGAAGATGAAATGGAAAGTTGGGCTGAAGATACAGATAGCTATTTAACTCTAATGTTAGATGCATATGAAAAAACTCCTTATTCTATCAGCAATACATCAAATGGTAGTGTAGTGGCATCTATAGTTGGAGAAATTAATTTAATTAATGAAAAGTTAAAAATTAACACGATAGCCATTTCCTCTATAGCAAGTGATGGAGTGACTAAAATTGATAATAGCTCTTATTATCCAGTTTTAAGATACAATGTTGAACATTTAATAACCTATAACTATAAATATGGAAATCTAAAGGCATATATACCAATAATGTCAGATCCTGCTGTAAAAAAGACTTATGCAAATAGATTATCAACTTTTAGTATTGATGCATTATGGAATAAAAATCAAACTTTCCCAACAAAATATCTTTCTGATATTTCAAGTTATACTTTATATGCTCAAGGAGATTTTAAATATGATTTTAAATATTTAAAACCTTTTATATCAAAAATCAATATAAGTAAGATTAATAGTTCTATAAATTATGGGTGGAATAAAGTTGATGATGTCTATAAATATGAAATTGAGGATGTAACTATTGCTGATTTTAATGTAAAAATCAATGGTGATATTATTAATTATAAAGTTGAAAGAGAAGAAAATACAAAAGAAGAAGATCTAAAAGAAGAAGATCTAAAAGAAAATGATAATCATAATAATCAAGATACAGATATAATAGATGAATTATATTTATCTACGATTAATAACAAATCTCCTTCTTCAGTAGAAACATCTTATTTTATAATTGATTATGAAGCAGAAAATCAATTTAAAGATTCATTTGACAGTGATAAAAATAATGATATTTATAATCAATCTAAATTAGATATAAATTTGGATGCAGCTTTAGAGCCTAATTATATTAAGTTAAATTCAAATTTATATATAAAGAGTGTTTATGATGAAGATGAGCAAAATAATGAAATAGACAAAACCTTTAATATTACTACTTCAAATACAGTTTCTTTCGATAAATTAAATATAAATTATTATATTAATTCAACTTTATATAATTATAAATATGAAAAAGATGATACAAGTGAAACTACAACAATATCAAATTTTGAATTAAGTGACGAATTTATTTCAAAACATGAGGTTGAATTAATTGATACCTATAACTTATATGATTTGAAAATAAGCCCATCTATAAATTTAGTTCTTCCTCCATTAGATTGGCAATTAAAACCATCAATAAAATTTCAAATAAATAATATTTCAAATAAAAGCGTTTTATCTTTTGATATAGATTCTAATAATTTTGATTTAATTAAAATCCAAAACTATTTTTCACTAAAATATGATAATTTAGATCTACAGTTAGATTTAGATTATAATTTAGAAGACTTTACAAGCTCTTCTAATATTTTAGATCCTTTAGAAGTTAATACATCGATAACTTTCGGAGATAAAAAATCTGGATATATATTTTCACATACTAATACCTTTTATGGCTTATATGATGATACTTATACTAATTATTTTAGTAAATTTAATTTTTCTTTTAAAAATGATTTCTTAATTACTAAACTTAATTTTTATACTGATAACAATGAATTAAAATTAGATTATTTAAAGAATTCAATTACATTTGAAGATATTGAAAAATATTGGTGGAAAAATAGGATTGGATTAAACTTAGATTTTACTGCAACATTTAATTATAGTTATAGTGATATTTATTCCACTTATTTTTCTTTAGAGAGTTCTATTCAATATAGAATTGCCGAATTTTTAGAGCTTGAATTTAATGTTAAAACTTCAAATCATGGTTTTTATACATATTATGATAATAATAAATTTGATTTTTCATTAATGTTTAATGATTTATTATCAAGTTTTGATTTATTCAATGGAGGTAATAAATCAACTCAATTTAATTTAGAAACAATATCCTTAGAGCTTGTACACTTAATGGAAGATTGGGATTTACATTGCAAATATGAAGGTTTAGTAGTATTATCTAATTACAATTATCAATGGGTTCCTAGTGTCTCTTTATATTTACAATGGAAGGCTTTACCAGAATTGAAAGTTGACCAAAGTTTCACAAACTCTGGTGATGGTTGGGAATAATATTTTGCTGGATAAAAGATGGTAAAGAAAATAGAAATAGAAAATATTACTAAATTAAGAATAATATGTGGTCCAAACGATAGTAATATTACATATATGGAAATAATATTAGGTATTGAAATCATAGTTAGAGGAAATACTTTTTATATTGAAAGTGAAGAAGAAGATAAATTAATCATTGCTGAAAACTTAATTAGAAAAATTGAACTTTTAATTGTTAATGATAAACAAGAAATTAATGAAAGTAATATATTTATGGAATATCAAAGTGTATTAAGCTTTTTAGGTAATGAGATAGAGAATGATAATTTTTTTAAAGATTATAATTCCATCAGTGTAAATCAAAAAACAATTTTTTCTAAATCTATAAATCAAAGTAGATTGATTAAATCAATGTTTGAAAATCAAATAACATTTGCCATAGGACCTGCAGGGACAGGTAAAACTTTTTTAGCTATAGCTTATGCTCTCTCTGAAATTACTAATGGAAATAAGCAAAAAATTATATTAACCAGGCCTGTTGTAGAAGCTGGTGAAAATCTAGGTTTTTTACCAGGAACGCTTAGTGAAAAATTGAATCCATATGTAAGACCATTGTATGATGCAATGGAATGGATGGTCTCTCCTGCGACAATTGATAAATTTGAGGTGAATAAAATTATAGAAATAGCTCCTTTAGCTTATATGAGAGGTAGATCTCTTCATAACAGTATAATTATATTAGATGAGGCTCAAAATACTACAATAGAGCAAATGAAGATGTTTTTAACTAGAATTGGTGAAAATTCTAAATCTATTATTACAGGTGATGTTACACAAATTGATTTACCAAGAAATCATAGAAGTGGGCTAGTTCATGCCAAAAATATTTTACATGAAATTGAAGGGATTGATTTTATTAATTTCTCATCAAAAGATGTTGTTAGGGCAAAAATTGTTCAACGCATAATTGATGCATATAGTAGAGATAAAGAAAATGAATGAGAAAATAACTATAATAAAGCAAATTAAAAATTTAAATATTAAGATGAAAGATTTCATTCTTTTTTCTTTATTGTTGTTAATAATTATATTAACAATGATTATTATGCCTTATTACGTATCTGGTAATTTAGTAGGTTCAACCATAAATTATAATACTTTACAAGTAAAACAATTAGCACCGGAAGATTTATTTGTAAAAAGAAGTTTTGAATATGTTGATCAAATTGCAACACAAGAAAAAATTGATTCAGTACTAGAAAAAATATATCCCATATTTACATATGATATATCTAAATCTTTTGAGATAGTTAACAAGATAGAAGATTTTAGTAATAATATAGAGAGTGATGAGATATCAAAAATTATAAACAATTTAACATCTCTTTCAAATAATGAGAAAGAATTATTTATTAAATCATACAATGAATTAACAAAATATCAAAAACAATTACTTTCTACTTGGGTTTTTGAGATATCAAAAGAAATTATTCAGTTAGGTTTTTTTGATTATGAAGAATTAGATAATTTAGAATCAATGCAACAAACAAAGCTAACACTTATTGGAGCTTATGATAATAATTTAAATTTAGGCAACATATCTTTATCACATACTCATGAAATTAAAGATCTCATTAGTTTAAGAAATTTAGAGGATTATATTAGCTCTAAAATTAGAGTTAGTAATATATATGAAAAATTACCTATAAATATTTTATACTTATCTGTTGAAGGGTTGCTCGAATCTAATGCTTATTATGATCAATTATTAAGTGAAAAGGCAAAAGAAGATGCTATTAGTAGCGTTGAAGATGTAACCGTTTATATTCAAGAAGGGACAAAAATATTATCTAAAGATTCCATAATAAGTGAATCAGATTTAGAGTTATTATATCAGGTTGATATAAATAATGCGATATTTTCTCCAATCCAAATATTTGCTAGAATAATATTAATATTATTTATTACTATTTTTAGTTTTTTTTATTTATACTTAAAATTGGAATATACTTTTAGACGAAATCAATTCACATATATTTATTTAGTTCTTATGTGTACTACAATTGTTATTTCATTTTTTATTGCAAAATTTTATTCAAATTCTAATTTCATGATTATCTATCCATTTTTACCTGTTTTATTTGGAACTTTGTTTATGAGAAATACTACTAATAAAAAAGAATTTGGAATTTTATTTACAATACAATATTCACTTTATGCTATTTTATTTCCTGGTACATCATTTTTTACATTTTTTTATCTAACAACAATTGGAATTAGTTTTTTATATATGGTTCAATATGAAAATGATAGAATAACAAGAATTATAAGTAATTTTAAAGCTTGTTTAATTGCTATAGTAATGACATTTATTACATATGCAATTCAAGGTTATCCATTTAGTGATATGTATATTTCAACCTTTGTTGTTTTGATAAATATTTTACTGTGTATTGTTTTAGAGAGATTATTTTTACCTTTCATAGATAATAAATTAAATATTCCGACAATTTTTAGATTAGAAGAATTATCTAGAAATGATAATAAGTTGTTAACAAGATTAAAACTTACTGCTCAAGGTACATATACTCATAGTGTAAATGTATCTGAATTAGCTTATGATGCTGCAAAAGCAATAGGTGTAAATGCAAATTTATGCAAAGTTGCAGCATTGTACCATGATGTTGGTAAGATTGAACATCCTGAATATTTTACAGAAAATCAAGAAGATGGAATAAATAAACACGATGAACTAACTCCTTCAATGAGTGGGTCAATCATTAGAAGTCATGTTAAATTAGGTGTTGATTTATGTAAAGAAGAAGGACTTCCAAAAGAATTAATAGATATTATAAGTGAACATCATGGAAATGATGTAATTCAATATTTTTATAATGAAGCTGTGAAAGATAGTGAAAATAATGAATCGAATAGAGTTGAAAAACTTGATTACACTTATAATGGTAATCCTCCAATGTCTAAAGAAAGTGCAATTGTAATGATTGCAGATAGTGTTGAGGCTGCTTCTAAATCTCAGCAACCAAGTGCTCAAAAAGTAGGTCGCTTAATTAGTAATATAGTTCGAGGAAAATTAGATAGAGATCAATTAATAGATAGTCATTTGGATTTAACAGAACTTAGATTAATTGAAAAATCATTAGAACAATCATTAGTTGGTAAACTGCATACAAGAATAAAATATCAAAATGATAGAGATAATTAAGATTAGTAATTGACAACAGTTAATAGAATAATAATAATTAACAAAGAGTAAAATAGAAATGAATAATATTATTGATATAGAATATAATAGTAATGAATATGAAGAAGCAGCCCCTCATCCCTCGGTTGAGAGAATTGTTAATGCTGCTCTAAATTATTTTTCAAAATCTAATGTTGAACTATCAATTTCTTTTGTTAGTGACGATGAAATTCAAGAATTAAATAAAGTATGGCGTGATAAAGATATGCCAACAGATATTTTATCATTTGTACAATCAGATAATATCGAAGATATAGAATTTTGGCCCGAAATGGAAAATGATAATAATGTTTTGGGTGATATGATTATATCATTAAGTGCAATTGATAGAAACTGTGAAAATTTTAATGTTTCGTTTGATGAAGAATTAACACGTATTTTAATCCATGGAGTTCTTCATCTCTTGGGCTATGATCACAAAACAAATAATAGTGATGAGCCAATGTTAATATTACAAGAAAAAATTTTATCTAAGATTAGGGAGAAATAAATTGGGTTTTTTAAGTGAATTGTTCAAAAAACAAGAAGGTAATAAAGATGAACAAATTCAAGAAGCTGAGAGAGTAGAAAGAGAGACAATGATTAAAGGGATTGCTGAACTCGATGAGATGACAGTAAAAGAAGTTATGGTCCCAAGAGTTGATGTTACATTTGTTGATAGTGAAATGCATCTTGAAGAGTTATATGATGTCATAGCTAGAGATGGATATTCTAGATATCCTGTATCTGAAGATAATAATGATAATGTAATAGGTGTTTTATATACCAAAGATTTACTTAGAAAAAATATTGATGAAAATTTTAATGTAAAAGAAACAATGCGTGAAGCTTTTTTTGTTCCTGATAGCAAGCACCTAGATGATTTGCTTAGAGAATTTAAATTAAAAAAGATTCATATAGCTGTTGCTGTGGACGAATATGGCGGGGTTTCTGGCATTGTTTGTCTTGAAGATATCTTAGAAGTAATAGTCGGTGAAATTCAAGATGAATTTGATGAGGAAGAAGAGGAAATCAAAGTTATTGATGATTCAACCTTTTTAGTAGATGCTAGAACTAGCATTGAAGACGTAAATGATAAATTAAAGTTGACTCTTGATGATCAAGATTTTGAAACTATTGGTGGATTAGTTTTTGAAAATTTTGGTCGAATACCAAATGCTGATGAAATTACAGAAATTGAGAACATACAATTTAAAGTTCATGAAATAGATGGACATAAAATAGAGAAAATATTAATAACTATTTCATAGTGAAAATAATATTAAATATAGTTAAATACCTAATTATAGGTATTTAGTAGTTTTTTTATGTGATGTTTTGAACATTAATAGAAAAAAGAGTATATAAAAAAAACATATTTTTTCGAATGCTTAATATATTTATATGATTTTGTTGCGTTTTGTTGCAATAATATTGTTTTTGTTCTATTTGATTTTTTTTTATGCTACTTCGTTGACCATTTTATGAGATATTAGTATTATCTTTATTATAAACTAACAATAAAATCTGGAGGATTTTCCATGAAGATTGCAATTAACGGTTTTGGTAGAATTGGACGTAATGTATTTAAAATTGCTTCCAAAAATCCAAGCATTGAAATTGTCGGAATTAACGACTTAACTGACCCAAAAACTTTAGCTCACTTATTAAAGTACGATTCAACTTATGGTGTATACGACCATGAAGTAAAAGCTGGCGCAGATTCAATCAGCGTAGATGGTAAAGAAATTCGTATTTACAAAGAACGTGATCCTAAAAACCTACCTTGGGGTGATTTAGCAGTTGATGTTGTAATTGAATCAACAGGTGTTTTCAGAACAGCTGAAGGTCCAAGAGGTGGTTACAAAGATCATATCACTGCTGGCGCAAAAAAAGTTATTTTAACAGTTCCTGCAAAAGATGAAATTGATCAAACTATCGTTTGTGGTGTAAATGATGATGAATTAGATTTAAGCAACACAGCTTTCTCTAATGCTTCATGTACAACTAACTGTTTAGCTCCTTTAGCAAAAGTATTAAATGATTCTTTTGGTATTGAAAAAGGTTTAATGACTACTATTCACTCATATACAAATGACCAAGTTATGTTAGACCAACCACACCCAGACCTACGTCGTGCTAGAGCTGGTGCTGTTTCAATTATTCCTACAACTACTGGTGCTGCTGCTGCTGTTTCTAAAGTTATTCCTGAATTAAAAGGTAAACTTAACGGTTTAGCAATGCGTGTTCCAACTCCTACAGGTTCTTTAGTAGACTTAGTTGTTGAATTAAAAAATGATTGTTCTGTTGAAGAATTAAACGCTGCAGTTAAAGCTGCTGCTGAAGGTCCTTTAAAAGGTATCTTAGAATACACAGAAGATCCAATTGTTTCACACGATATCGTTGCAAACAATCACTCATCAATCTTTGATGCATTATTAACTATGAAAATGGGTGAAAAAATGTTCAAAGTAATGAGCTGGTATGACAATGAAATGGGTTATTCAACACGTGTTGTTGATTTAGCTCTAAAAATTGCTAAATAATTAATTATTAATTTCCCTAACAAGGAGATAGCCTGCCTGTCATTATGCTAGGGCAGGCTTATTTTTTGAGGAGTAAAAAATGGTATTAAATACAATCAGAGATGCTAGTTTTGATAACAAAAAAGTTGTTATTCGTGTAGATTTTAATGTTCCTATTAAAGACGGTGTTGTAACTGATGATACTCGTATTAAAGCTGCATTACCAACAATAAAATATTTATTAGAAGAAGGTGCAACACTTGTTGTAATGAGCCACAGAGGCCGTCCTAAAGGTGAAAAAAAACCTGAATTTTCTATGGCACCTATTGCTAAACGTTTTAGCGAATTATTAGGAAAAGAAGTAAAATTAGCACCAGATGTTATTGGTAGTGAAGTTGAAGCTATGGTTGCAGAACTACAAAAAGGTGATGTTTTATTATTAGAAAACTGTAGATATTATAATGAAGAAACAGATAATGATGCAGATTTTGCTAAAAAATTAGCTTCATATGGTGATATATTTGTAAATGATGCATTTGGTACAGCTCATAGAGCACATGCATCAACAGAAGGTGTATCTCATTATTTACCAGCTTTTGCAGGTTTTTTAATTGAAAAAGAAGTAAAATATATGGGACCTCTTCTAACTAACCCAGAAAAACCTTTTGTAGCTATTATCGGTGGTTCAAAAGTTTCAAGTAAAATCACTGTATTAGAAAGTCTTGTAAACACTTGTGATACAATTGTTATCGGTGGTGGTATGGCATATACTTTCTTACAAGTTCAAGGTAATACAATTGGAAAAAGCTTATTAGAAGAAGATTACATTGAAACAGCTAAAAGTTTCTTAACTAAAGCAGAAGAAAAGGGTGTTAAAGTAATTTTACCTGTTGATCATGTTTGTGGTGCAACTTTTAGTGAAGATGCAGAAGCTGTGGCAGTTGATAGTTCTTCAATTGAAGGTGATTTAATTGGTATGGATATTGGTCCAAAAACAATAGATGCTATCGTAACTGAATTAAATAGTGCTAAGAGTGTTGTTTGGAATGGTCCAATGGGAGTATTCGAATTTGATGCATTTAGTAAAGGTACTTTAGAAGTAGCTCAATCATTAGCAAAATGTGATGGTATTACAGTTGTTGGTGGTGGTGATAGTGTAGCTGCTATTAATAAATTCGATTTAGCAAGTAAAATTAGTCACGTTTCAACAGGTGGTGGAGCTTCTTTAGAATTCTTAGAAGGTAAAACACTTCCTGGTATTAAAGCTTTAGAAAAATAAAAAAAGAGAGGAAAGAGATGAGAACTCCTTATATTGCAGGTAACTGGAAAATGAACTTAACTCCTAGTGAAGGTGTTAAATTAGCAAAAGAATTAGCAGAAGCAACAAAAGGTTGTAGTGCAAAAGTTATGGTAGCTCCAAATTTTGTTACTATTCCTGGTGTTATGGAAGTACTTAAAGATACACACATCTTAGTAGCAGCTCAAAACATGAATGATAATGTTAAAGGTGCTTTTACTGGTGAAGTTTCTCCTGCTATGTTAAAAGATTTAGGTGTTACAAATGTAATTCTAGGTCATAGCGAAAGAAGAGCAATTTACGGTGAAACTGATGAATTTATTAACAAAAAAGTTCTTTTAGCATTAGATGAAGGAATGGATGTTGATTTATGTATCGGTGAAACTCTTGAAGAAAGAGAAGGCGGTAAATTAGAAGAAGTTTTAACTAGACAAGTTACAGAAGGCTTAAAAAATGTGTCAAAAGAAATGATGAGTCACATTACTTTAGCATACGAACCTGTTTGGGCAATTGGTACAGGAAAAACAGCTACTCCTGAAGATGCAGACAGTGCTCACGCATTTGTAAGAAGCATAATTGAAAAACTTTTTGATAAAACTGTTGCAGAAGATACAATTATACAGTATGGTGGTTCAGTAAAGGCAGCAAATGTTAAAGAATTAATGGCTAAAGAAAACATTGATGGAGCATTAGTTGGTGGTGCTTCACTTTCTGTAGAACAATTCTTACCTATTGTTTGCTTTGATAAGTAATATTTCGGAGTAATAAAAGTATGGGTGTTTTAAATGTTATACTGATGGTACTATTTATCATCGTAAGTATTTTATTAGTATTTATAGTAGCAATTCAAGATGAGCAAAGTGATGGCCTAGGTGGCGTATTTGGATCAGCAGCTCAAAGTTCTTTTGGTTCTTATACAAGCAGAGTTGTAACTAGAGTTACAGCAATCTTAGGTGCAGCATTCATGATTTTAGCACTTTGTATCGCTCTTGCAAATAAAGCTCCATCTGATTCAAATCTTTTAGATTCTGTTGTAACTACAGAACAAGTTCAACAAACAGAATCTTGGTGGTCAGATGCTCCAGCTAATTAAAATGTTACAATATTAATACTGAAAACCGATCGCGCCTTTGCGGTCGGTTTCTAACTTAAAAGAGAGGAGCAAAATATGAAAGTATGTATTTTATATGCAGCTAAAAGTAATAATACAAATTCTATTAAAGGTATTTCAACAGCCATTGCTAAAGGTATCGAGATGCAAAATCACATAGTTGATGTAATGGATATGAAACTTGAAGAAGGTAAAGTTGTTTCATATTATGATTACATAATTGTTGGTGCTGAAGGTACTAGTGCTTTTGGAGGTAGTGTACCTTCTCTTGTAGATAGTTTTTTAGCAAGAGCTGGAGCTCTTTCTGGAAAAAGATGTATGGCTTTTGTTACAAAAGCAGGGATTAGAAGCAATAAAACTTTGCAAGCTTTAATGAAAAAAATGGAAGCACAAGGTATGTTTTTAAAAACTAGTGATATCATTACAAAAGAGCAACAAGCAACAGCAATAGGTAAAAGACTACATATCAAATAGGAGTTTCTCAATATGCAAAATAAAAAAATTTTTGCTTTACTAGCTATTTTATTGGTTAGTACATCTACAATATTTGCAGCAATATCAATGCAAAAACCAGCGGCAATAGTTAAGTTTAATGGACAAACTATTCCAATTTCAGAAGAAGATTTAACAAACCAAGTAAATAATGTTGTTGAGCTATATAAAGCTCAAGGCCAAAGCTTAAATGCTTCAGCAATAAAAATACAGGTTTTAGATTCGATGATAGATAATATTTTGATTGAAGCAGGTGCTGCAAGAGATGGAGTTGTTATAAGCGATGCTCAAGCAGAGCAGTTATTACTTCAACAAAAATATTCAATTGAACAACAAGCAGGAAGAGCAATAACTGATAGTGAATTTGAACAAATTATAAATCAACAGGTTGGTTCTGTTGAAGAATATAAAGAATATTTAAAATCTCAAGCATTAATTAATCAATATTTAATGCTAAAAAAAGGAGATTTAATAAGTAAAAATTCTGTTCCAACTGAAGAAGAAATTAATAATTATTATAGAGCAAATAAAAGTAGTTTAGTAAATCCTGAATGTGTAAACATAGCTCAAATTTTTGTACCATTTAGTGATAATAATAGTAATACACAAAATGAAACAAATTTAATTAAAGCAGCTACAGATTTAAAATTTAATAGAATTTCTTGGGAAGATGCATTCTCAAAATATAATAAAGATTTCTCAAATAAAAATGAAGATGGTGATATTGGTTGGTTAACACAAGATGATACTCAAAATATCAAAACTATCTTAGGATTAGAGTATTTTAATACAGCCTTTGATTTAGGTGTTGGTGAAACTTCATCTCTAATAACAACAACTCAAGGTTATCATATTATTAAAGTGAAAAAACATGAAGATGCCAAATTCTTAAAATTAGATGATCCAATTAGTCCAGCTGATACTACAACAGTTAGAGAATTTATTTCAAATTCATTAGCTAGTCAAAAATCACAATTAGCAGCTGAAAATGCTTTAATTGAATTATCTAATGATTTAAGAGATGATGCTACAATTACATATTTAACAAAATAATAATTATAAATTATTAAAATAGTTACCCCTAGCTATAAAAATGCTAGGGTTTTTTTATTTTTATTTGTTTTTGTTGACTTGTCTAAGTTAAATTCATTTGTTACTATTAGCACATTATATTTTAGATTTTTAGTAAGGAATATTATGAAAACAAGACATAGAGCTCGTGAATTAGTATTACAATCATTGTATGAAATGGATATCAACAATAATTTATCAATAGATAATATTGAAGATGGGAATTTTCCTTGTTTAACACAAGCAGAAATCGATAACCTTGAAGATGAAGTCAAAATTTATGCAACTTTTCTATTGCGTGGTACTTTATCTGAATTAGTAAAAATAAATAATTTAATATCAGAATTCTCTTTTAATAGACCTTTAAACAAAATTGATATAGTAGATAGAAATATTTTACGCTTAAGTATTTATAGCTTATTACAAAATGAAGTACATCCTCATGTAATAATTGATGAAGCTGTAAAACTTTCCCAAGATTTTTCAACAGAAGTTAATTATAAATTTATAAATGGAATATTAGATGCATTCCAAAAAAAGTATAAGTTAGAGGAAAAGTTCAATTGATTACTATCAAAAATGAAAAACAAATTGAAGGTATCAGAAAAAGTTGTAAAGAATTAGCAAAACTCTTAGATATTTTAGAAAATGATTTTCTAAAAGAAGGTATGAGTACAAAAGAAATCGATGATTTCTGCTATAATCATATAGTATCTCTAGGGGGAACACCAGCATTTTTAAATTATGGAGGTTTCCCAGCATCAGCTTGTATAAGTGTTAATGATGTCGTTATACATGGTATTCCTTCCAAAAAACAAATTTTAAAGAATGGCGATTTAGTTTCTATTGATTTAGGGATAACTCTTAATGGCTATATTTCTGATAGTGCGAGAACAATCATTGTAGGCGGAAAGTCTACAGAAGAAAATGAAAGACTATGTACTGTCACAAAAGAATGTCTATATTTGGGAATAAAAGCTGCCGGTAAAAAGAATGCTCGTGTAAGTGATATAGGTAGAGCTGTCTCAAGTCATGCAACAAAAAATGGTTATGGGGTAGTAAAAGATTATTGTGGACATGGAGTTGGTTTAGAACTTCATGAATCTCCTGAGATTCCAAATTACGTATCACATTTATCTCCAAATCCTAGATTACGAGCTGGTATGATTATAGCAATAGAACCCATGATAAATATGGGAACTGGAAGAATTAGAGATAATTTTGAAGATGGTTGGACAGTTAAAACTGCAGATGGAAAACCTTCTGCTCACTTTGAACACAGCATTTTAATAACTAAAGAAGGTGCTGAAATATTAACACAAGTTTAAGGAAAATATATGAGTAAAGAATTTGTTAAAACAGATATAATCAGAGATGCAGCTTTAAAGCTTGTTCATAAAATGTATACACAAGATGGATTTGTTCCAGATGTTATATATTGTTCTCTCAGAGGGGGAGCATATATGGCTAATGTAATGAGTGAATATTATAAGATGGTCAGAATTAAAGATAATGATCGACCAGTTTTATATGCAGCAGTAGTAGCTAGATCATATGGTTATCTAAGAACACAATCTAAGGTTATTGTTGATGGTTGGACATATTCACCTGATTATCTTAGATCTGGTGATAAGATATTAATTGTTGATGATATCTTTGATACAGGAAAAACTGTTAATGAATTAACAAATGTTATTATGGGTAAAGGTATACCTCGTGAAGATATTAAAGTGGCTGTATATGACTATAAAGTATTTGAAAACTCTGATAAAGAGCCTTTACCAGTTCAACCTGATTATTATTGCAGAAAACATGTAATACAGAAGCCTGAAGATGAAGTTTGGATTCATTATAATTGTCATGAATTTATTGGACTAAGTAGTGAAGAAATCGATTCTCAATTTGATGATCCAGAAGTAAGAGAAATTCTTCATCAAGTACGTGGAGATAAAGAATAATCAAATTATTAATACCAATAATTAATAACAAATCCTTAATTAGTGTTTTCATTAGTTAAGGATTTTTTTGTTAATCAAAATTAATATAAATTAAAGATTTGTTATGTAAAATATAATTCTTAATTTGTTTTTATATTCTTAATAAAATAGTGATAAACAAAATTCATTATATTCCAGAGCCTTTTAAATTTTTAGCTTAAAAACAATATCCAAAGATAAGAAAAAAATTACTATAGATGGGAAATATTCTAATCCAGATAAATTAACTTTTTCGTTTGATAACGTTCAAGATAAAACATTTTGGCAAATTTATAATTATTGATTAATAATATTTATTTATATCATAAAGTCTTTGATTGATTTTAATTAAAAAAACTCTAAAGAAATAAAATAGTTGTTTTTTCTTTAGAGTTTTATCTGTAACTTAATATTTGTTAATTGAATCGCATTATTTATGAATAAGATTTAATATATTCTACACTTGAAGAATTATCACTATCATCATTACTTAGTTGAGTTACATCTTCGATTTCTATTGTGTAATAACCATTTGCATATGTACCTACATAGAAACAATATTTGTTTACATCTGTATTTGCTTCTTCGATATATACTATATCTGATGTGTTAGCAAGAGTATTAGCAAAACCTTCTTCTAGTACTGTAAATCCTTCATCAGTCGTTGAATTACTTAAATCATATAATAAAACATCATTTGAAGAATCTAATAGTACAAGATAGTTTTTATCACTTATATCAAAGTTTTTTGTGACATTATTAAAGCTATAACTTGTGCTATCATTATCATAAAATGTTGTAATTGTATTTAAAGCAGATACATCAATTTTTATTAAATCAGCGTTATCTAATACACAAAAATATTCATTTGCAACACTACTTTCAACAGCTGAAATAATTCTATTTTCTTGATCAGATGCAATTTTATCAATTGTTCCTGTAGATTTTGCAAAGTAATAATCATAGGAAGATGTATCAGTTGAATCATCATAAGTAACAACTTGAACAAATAAATTATCACCACAAGGCACAAGAGAAGATAAAGATGTATTTGCTGAAACTAATGCAGAAGTAGGTTCTGCTCCTGTTGTAATATTGCTTGTATCAGTTATGTAATTAAAGTAATAATTATCATCATCACCAATAGCATATCCATTACTTGTTATTGTATAAATTGAGTTAGTAACAGAAATCTTAGTAGGGGTTGGAGATGGAAGTGTTGGATCAAAATAGTAAAGTTCTTTTTCTTCTGTTTCAGCATTATAAGAAACAAAATAAAGATTACTTGCAGTAAAATAAAGATTTTCAATAGATGAGAAATTTGATGTATCAAGAACTAATTCTCTTTCATCTGTTTCATCTGTTGCTGGATTATTTACAGTTTTATAAATTCCATCGTCTTCAACAGAATAAAAGTTATTGCCATTTTTTGCAATAAATCTCATATTATAAGAAGTTTCTACAGTTGAGTTAACTATATTATCCAAAATTCCACTTGTTGCATCATTATCACATGAAAATAAAGTGATTAATGATATTAATATAATAAGAGTAAATTTGATATTTTTTTTCATGATTAGTTCCTATAAGTTAATGATAATGTAATAGGTGAATAAGCAATAATTCCATTATCTTCTGTAAGATTGCTATTATAATTAATATTTGGTGCTGCATTAAAACCTAAACTTGCACCAACTCCCCAGTTTTGATTAAAGAAATATGTAGAATTAACCTTTAATGCTCCTATTAATGAAGCTAAAGTTTGACCATCTCTTGAATTAAAAGAAATTCCTGCACCAGCAGCAAAGGATAAGTCCCACTCTCCATCTTGAATTGGGGTATAAGTATAATTAAAAAGAATAGGTACATTTGAGTAAAGAACACTTCCATTGTCATAATGGAAATCATATCCTATTTCGACACCTAAGCTTTCATAATCACTATAGAAATTATCAAAACTAACACCACCATAGCCACCAATTTTTAATACTTCTAATCCGGGATAAAAGTTTTTGGTGTGAGAACTGTCTGTCGTATTAAAAAAATAGATGAAATCAGGGATACTAGGTCCTACATTAAAGGTTATCTTTTGATCTCCTTTTTTATAGAATGTATCAGTTGCAAAAACACTTGATGAAATTAGTGCTAGAAAAATAATTAAACAGAAAAGTTTACGTCTCATAAATACCTCAATATTATGTATATTTTATCAATTATATCAATTTAATGACTGAAATGTTACAAACTAAGATAAATCGAATAATTATTTATAGTAAACCATTTTTACATAAAATTAGCAATATTGCTAATTTGTACTTTATATGTGTTATATTTTATTTTTTTAAATAAGAATATATGATAAAACTATATTTTATGTTATAAAACCATTGTGAGGTGATTTATGGTTGTTTTAAGTGGAAAAGAAGTGTCAAATAGTAAACTTGAAGAGTTGCAAGTAAGAACTGAAGAGTTTATAGCAAAATATGGAAGAAAACCAACTTTAGCAGTAATCTTAGTAGGGGAAGATCCAGCTAGTCAAACTTATGTAGCATCTAAAAAAAGGGCTTGTGAAAAAATAGGATTTGGTCATAAGGATTATATTTTAGAAAAAGATACTACTCAAGATAAATTAAATTTATTAGTAGATGAGTTAAACAATGATAAAACAGTTGACGGGATATTAGTTCAAATGCCATTACCAAAGCATTTAGATGAGCAAGAAGTAATAGAGAGAATTAGAAGTGATAAAGATGTTGATGGTTTCCATCCTGAAAATGTTGGAAAATTGCTTATAGGACTTGATTGTTTTGTAAGTTGTACTCCTAAAGGGATAATGGAAATATTAGATTATTATAAAATAGAAACAGCTTCTAAAAATGTAGTAATTATTGGTAGAAGTAATATCGTTGGAAAACCTATGGCTTCTCTTTTGATACAGAAAGGTAGAGATGCTACAGTTACAATAGCTCATAGTAGAACTCAAAATCTTAAAGAATTGACAAAATCAGCAGATATATTAATTGCAGCTATAGGAAGACCTTTTTTTGTAACAGAAGATATGGTAAAAGAAGATGCAGTGGTTATTGATGTTGGTATTAATAGAATCGAAGATAGCTCTAGAAAAAGAGGTTATAGAGTTGTTGGAGATGTTGATTATGAAAAAGTAAGCACAAAAGTGAGTGCAATAACACCCGTTCCAGGTGGTGTTGGATTGATGACAATTGCAATGCTAATGGAAAATACTATTGAAAGTGCAATAAAGCATGAAGAGATGGAAAATTAATGGCAAAATATAGAAGACCTGAGAAAGTTGAAACCTATTGGATTGAAACTTACGGTTGTGAAATGAATATTGCAGAAAGTAATGCAATAAAAACAATGCTTGAAGGCGTAGGAATTACTCCTTCAATTGATGAAGAACATGCAGATTTAGCTATATTAAATACTTGCTCAGTAAGACAAAGTGCTGAGAATCGCGTATGGGGGAGAATAGGAAACTATTCAAGAATAAAGAAGGAAAGACCAATGATTTTAATGATTATTGGTTGTATGGCTGAAAGATTAAAAGAAGACTTACAAGGTGAGGCTCCTTGGATTGATTATGTTTTAGGAACTAATGATAAACATAAAGTTTTAGAAATAGCTACAGGTCATAATAATTTAGTACATGATAATAGTTATTCTTTCTTAGAAAATTATTATAAAGAAGGAGATTACTCAACTTTTGTTCCAATTATGAATGGATGCAACAATTTTTGTACTTATTGTATTGTTCCTTATGTAAGAGGAAGAGAAGTCTCAAGATCTTTAGAATCAATAATTGAAGAGGTTAAATTCTTAGATTCAAAGAAAGTAAAAGAAATAACTCTATTAGGACAAAATGTAAATAGTTATCATTATGAAGATGAAACAGGGAATGTCTTTAATTTTCCAAAATTACTTAGAGCTGTGAGCAAAGTTTGTAATAATATCGAATGGGTCAGATTTGAATCTCCACATCCAAAAGATTTTAGTGATGAATTAATTCAAGTTGTTAAAGAAGAACCAAAGGTTGCTAAGCACCTTCATATCCCTCTTCAAAGTGGTAATTCAAGAATCTTGGAATTGATGAATAGAAGATATGATAGAGAAAAATACATTAGTATTATTGAAAAAGCTAGAAAAGAAATACCAGAAATATCATTTGCAACAGATGTTATGGTTGGTTTTCCAAGTGAAACTGAAGAAGAATGTGAAGATACCCTTAATGTAATGGAAATACTTAGATGTAATGAAGCTTACATGTATTTTTGGAATCCAAGAGAAGGAACTCCAGCTACAAAAATGGAGGGACAACTCTCTAATGAAGTTAAGCATAAAAGACTTCAAAAAATTATCGATAGACAACAAGAAATTTTTCACGAAGAAAAGAAAAAATATGCTCATGGAATTCATAAAGTTCTAGTGACAAAAACTTCTAGAAATGATTCAAATCAAATGCTTGGTAAAGATGAACACAATCAAATGGTTGCTTTTAATATTAAAGAAGACTTAAATCCAGGTCAAATTGTAAATGTTGAATATTTATCAGTTAATGGTAACACTATTGTTGGAAAACAAATTTAAATTAGGTTTAACAAATACAAAAAAGAGCAATATAATGCTTATATGAACAATATAGAGATTTTATATAATTTATTAAAAAATAGTTCCCAGACTACGGTTTTAACCGGAGCTGGGATTTCTACTTTAAGTGGGATTAAAGATTTTAGATCATCTAATGGTATATACTCTAAACAATTTAATCATTTGAATGTTGAAGATATATTGAATTATGATTTCTTTTTTCAACATCCTGAAATATTTTATTCTTGGGCTAAAGAAACTTGGTATGATATGGATAATATTAAACCCAATATTGTTCATACTACTTTAACCAAACTTCAAAATTTAGGATTAATTAATAATATTTTCACTCAAAATATTGATATGCTTCATACTAAGGCAAACAGTAAAAATATATATGAAGTTCACGGAAGTATAAGATTGCATCATTGCACTAAGTGCAAAAAAATTTATAAATATAATGAAATAATAAATGAAGTTAAAAAAGGACATGTTCCATACTGTAAAGAATGTAATGGTTTGATAAAACCCAATATTATATTCTATGGTGAAAATCTTGATTCTTCTATAATTGAAAAAGCTTATACTAGTTTTTCAAATAGTCAATTAGCATTAGTGTTAGGTTCTTCCTTAATAGTTAATCCAGCTGCAACCTTTCCTTTAAACACATTAAAGAATAGTGGAGATTTAGTAATTATTAATAGAGAAAAAACTCCTTTTGATAAGTTTGCAACTTTGAAATTCAGTGATCTTGAAACAACTTTTAAAGAATTGAATGATTTTATGTGAAAAAACAGTTTAAAAATGCTTACTTATGCTAATTTTGTTTAATTAATATAAAATATGTTTTCTTTAAAAATATAAAAATTGAATTACAATAAATATAGATTAATAACTTGGAGGTTATATGAAAAAAACTTTATTAACAATTTTAGCAATATTAATGATTGCTCCAATTTTTGTTTTCGCTCAAGGTGAAAAAGAAGAAGAAAACGTAACTATTGAATTCTGGACACATGAAGATGCTAATAGACAAGTGATTGAAGATCAGTATATTGCTGATTTCCAAAGTGCTAATGCAGATACAACTGTTAATGCAACACGTCAATCATCAAAAAAAATGATTGAATTAGTTCAAACTGCTTTCGCAGCTAACGAAGGTCCTACAGTATTTAACTTAGAATCTCATAATGCTTATCCTTTTGTAGCAGCAGGTAGAGTTGCTCCTGTAAATTATGAAGCATTAGGTTATAAAGATGCTGAAGATTTAAAATCTCATTATATTGAAGGTATGTTAGACCCTGTAACTTATGATGGTGAAATTTATGGTATTCCTTTTGAAGGTTTAAGCTGGTGTTTATATATTAACAAAAATGTATTTAAAGATGCAGGTTTAAATCCTGATACAGATTACCCAAAAACTTGGGAAGAAATGGTAGAAGTTTCTGAAAAATTAGTTATTAGAAATGGTAACATCATTGAAAGACGTGGTTTTGACTTTAGATATCCTTACTATTTAGAAATTTTAGTACCAATGGTTGAACAATTAGGTGGCTCATTATTCAGTGAAGATGGTAGTGAAGCTATTGTTGGAAAAGAAGCTTGGATTCATGTATTAGAATATATGCAAAATTGGGGTCCTAATGGACAAAATTTAGGTTCACCAACTTATAAAAATGCAAGAAAACTTTTCAATGCTAATAATAATGATATTGCTATGTGTTTATCTGGTCTATATCAAGAAGCTAGAATTAAACATGATAACCCTGATTTCTACAACAGTGGAGAATGGATGGTAGTTCCTTTCCCTACATTTGAAAATGCTGTTAATAATACTTCAGCTTCATTCTATGGTCAATTCTATATGGTAAATGCTGATGAAAGTGAAAAAACACAACAAAGAGCATGGGAATTAATTGGTGCTATGTTATCTAATGAACAAGATTATTTAACAGAAGTTAACTTAATTCCACCAACAAAAACATTAATGAACAGTGAAACATATTTAAACATGCCTTATGCTGATGTATTTAATGGTGATATGGATAGAGCTCATCACTTATACTTTGGTGAAAGCTCAACAGAAATTCAATCTTTATTAGGTACTGCTGTATCAAATGTTATGTTACAAGATGTTAGCCCTGAACAAGCTTATTTGAACTTAAAAGCATCTGTTCAAGAGTTAATTGATGAAGAATAAGAAATAGACATTTCTATGAATAATATTGGAGCTAATTATTAGCTCCAATATTATGTGATTATAAGAATATTTGGGGGACCTATGTCCAAAAAACAAAAAATATATAGTATAGAAAAAAGACAGGCAAAATTTGGTCTTTTGTTTACTATTCCTTGTTTAGTTTTTTTTGCACTATTTAGTTTTTATCCTATTATTAGTGCTTTTATTACAAGTTTAACAAATAAAGAAGTTTTTGCTAGAACTTCAAAATTCATTGGATTAAAGAATTATATTTATTTATTTACTAAAGAAAATAGTGGATTCTCTTTAGCTAATTCTATGAGAGCGACAATAACTTTTACTTTAGGAACTTTTATTCCAATGGTAATTATTTCATTAATATTAGCAGTATTTTTAATGCAACTTAGAAAAAATCGTTATAGAGGTTTTTTCCAAATTGGATTTTATCTACCAGCAGTTTTGTCTAGTGTAGTTGCAGCTTCTATTTGGATGATTTTATTTGATCCTAGAGGTTTAATTAACCAAATTTCAAATACTGTTATGCTTACCTCAGGTCAAGATTTTGGATGGTTAATTAGCTCTAATATGCTCCAAGCTTCAACAATGATTGTGTATTTCTGGAAATATATTGGTTATTTCGTAATTTTATTTATTACAGGTTTAGCTTCTATTCCTCCTTCATTATATGAGGCTGCTACAGTTGATGGTTCAACTAAATGGCATACTTTCTGGCGTATTACTTTACCATTATTAAAACCAACTGTTTTATTGGTATCTGTTATGGCGATGTTACAATGTCTAAAAACTTTCTCTACACAATATATGTTTGTGCAAGGAGGTACAGCAAGACAACCAATAGATGTAATTACTATGAATATTTATTATACAGGTATTAGAAATGGTAAATTAGGCAGAGCAAGTGCTATGTCAATTATTCTATTTATCATTATGTTATTACTTACATTATTACAATTTAAAGTAAGTAAAAGTGATGATGTTGAGTATTAGGAGAAAATAGATGAACAAATTTGTTGGAAAATTAACAGTTACAGAAGTGTTAGTATGGATTCTTTTAATACTTGTATTAGGTTTCACAGTATTACCAATAGTCTTTATGCTATCAGCATCTTTTATGGATGCAAAACAAATTTTAGCAATGCCTTTTTCTTGGATTCCTTCAAGAGACTTTTTTACTAGTAGTGATAGAACTTTTTTCACAAACTTTATCAAAGCTGTTCTAGGAAACAATAATAATGCTATATTCTTTAGAACATTGTTTAATTCTTTAGTTGTTGCTATCACTGTATCTATAACAACAGTATTATTAGCTTCTTTATGTGGTTATGGTTTAGCAAAATTTAATTTTAAAGGGAAAAATGCTATTTTTATGTCAATTATGGCAACAATGATGATTCCTTTTGAAGCAATTATGATTCCATTATATATTGTTAGTGCAAATTTACAGATGATGAACAGTTATAGAGGTTTGATTATTCCATTTTTGGTAAGTGCCTTTGGTGTTTTCCAAATGAGACAATATTTATTAACTTTCCCAAGTGAATATTTAGATGCTTCTAGGGTAGATGGTTTAGGTGAGTTTAGAATTTATTTAAGTATTGTACTTCCAAACTGTACACCTGTTATTGCAACATTGGGTATTTTAAGTTTTAGAAACCAATGGGATAATCTTTTATGGCCTTTATTAGTTGCACAAAAAGAAGAAATGAAAACTATTCCTTTGTACATAACAAAATTTAGTGAAGAAAAACAAACTGATGAAGGAGCTATGATGGCATGTGCCTTATTAGCATCAATTCCAATGTTCTTATTATTTGGATTCTTATCTAAATATTTCTTAGGTGGAGCAGCGGTTTATGAGTCAAGAAAAGGATAATATTCCTTTTTATATATTACGATTTTATGCTATTTCAAAATTATATTTTTGAAATAGCATTTTCTTTATTAATTAGAATCTCTAAATTTTTTAGGAGTCGTATTAGCAATTCTTTTAAAAAGTTTTGCATAATATCCAGGGGTTAAATATCCACATTTATAAGCGATTTCATTAATATTTTCATTTGTATTTAACAATAAATCTATACTAAGATTAATTCTGTAAGTATTTAAATAAGTTAAAAAATTAATACCTACTACCTCTTTAAATAATCGTGATAGATGTGTTTCACTGACATTTAAATAATCTGCTGCTTCTTGTAGCCCTATAGGTTGATTATAGTTTTCCTTAATAAAATTAATGGCAGTATTTATTAAATGATTATTAACTGAATCAATTAATTTTATTTTTCCGCTTTTTGGATTTTTTTTCTCTATTTTGTTTAAACTATCTGTTATTTTTTTTAGAGATTTTTTTAAATCTTCGTTATCAATAGGTTTTAATAAATAGTCATCTACACCAAGGTGAATAGCGCTTTGCATAAATTTAAAGTCTGAATATCCTGATAAAATAACAGTTTTGATTGGGACTTCAATTTTGCTTAACATATCTAATCCTATTTGACCTGGTAATTGAATATCAGATATAACAATATCAGGTGTTAATGAATTAATTAATTTCTCTCCATCAATACCATTATTGGCACTTCCAATTAATTCTAAATCATCTATTTCTTGTTTTATTATCAAAGATAATTCTTCCATTTCAAATTTTTCATCTTCAACAATTACAACTTTATAAGTCATTTATTTCTCCATCTCGATACCTTATAATGGTATTTTTATTGTTGCAATAGTCCCTTCATCACTTCTTTTTTTAAAATAAAGGGTTGCATTGTCATTGTATTCAAGTTTTAATCTTTTATAAACATTGTAAATACCAACATGTTTTGTATTAGCAAAAGATTCGATATTTGTCATTTTATCAGTATCATAAAATCCAATACCATTATCAATACAGTTTATTACAATATAATTATTAATTTTCTTTATTTCTAATTTTAGAAACCATTTCCCCATTTTAGGACTAAGCCCATGAATAATAGCATTTTCTACTAATGGTTGAATAATAAGCTTTGGTGTTTCTATTTGTAATAGAGATTCATCAATATCATATTCTATATCCAATTTATCAGCAAATCTCAATTTTTGAATTGTTAAATAACTTTGAACTAATTCTAAACTTTTTTCAAGTTTTACATTTGTTTCATTATTATAAATAGAAGATCTAAGTAATTTCCCTAATTTTATTGAAATAGTATATATATCTTGTTGATTGTTTAATTTAGCTATTGATTTAATAGTATTTAATGTATTAAACAAGAAATGTGGATTAATTTGAGATTGAAGTGATTCTTTTTCTGCTTCATATATTCTTTTTTGAGATTCTTTTGTTTTTTGTAATAAATTAACTATCTGAATAACCATATTGTTAAAACTATCATTTAATTCTTGAAGTTCATAAATTGAATTATCCTCAATAGAAATTGCTAAATTACCTTCTTCTACTTGTCTCATATTATTAATTAAATGTTTAATTGGTTGGGTTATCTGTTTCGCTAAAAAATATGATATAAAAATAGACAATAATACACCAATAAAAATAGCCGTAAGACTTAGAATTAAGATTTGTTGTAAATTGTCATTAAAGGTTTGGTCTTTTATGTAATTTACTACATAAAAAGATGTGTTTGAAATTTGTGTCATTGATAAAACATAATTGTTATTATAAATAGTTTTTTCATTGAATTCTTCATGCCCTCTGCTATTTAAACCCGGGAAATTGTTAAATGTATAAAATTCTCCAGAGTTATCTAATTCTGCAGCTACATATGAGTTGGAATCAACTAATAGGGAGGTCGCTAAATTAAGAGGATTATTAATTTCTTTAAAACTTTGTTCATAAACATTAATTATTACATAACCAATTGGTTTTGAGTTTTCATCAAAAACATATCTGAGCATAATTAGTGATACATTGTTATTATTTGAATATCCTTCATTTGCACTAATTTTAGTATTTGTGAAAGGTTTTGAATACATCAAAGGGGATGCTATATCTAAAATCTTTGAGTTTGTTCTTAAATCATATTCTTCAGGGAATGGGTGAGTAGAAAACCTTTTCTCACCATCTAAACTTGTTATTATTGCTTCCGCTAAATATGTATCTCCTTTCATTGTTGAGAAAAGGATATTGTAAATTTCACTTACTTTATTAGTATCTAAAGATTCTAAATTGCTTTGTGCTAAAATCTCTATAACTTTTTCATTTTTAGATAAAATATAGGCTTTATGTCTATATTCTTCAAATAATTCTTCTATATTGTTTTTTTGTATTTGAGTTTGCGTTGATAAATTTATTTTTAATCCATCAATGACTTTTTTTTTCGTAATGGTAGTTGATACAATAGTTAATGAAATTAACGGGATTGATACAATGATAAAAAAGTACATAAACAATCTTGCAAATAAGGTTGATTTTATTTTTTTCATGGTTGCTATTTTATATCTTTATCATTATCAATGCAATAAAATCTTTAATTGTAAAAGTTGATATAACATTGTTCTATATAATTTTGAGGAATTAAAACTTAAATTAATATAATAAACTTAATATTTGTTTAGTAAAGATTCAAAATATCTAAGGAAATTATAAAAAAAATGATTTTTTTTTGTTTATTTTAATAAAAAAAAATACTTATTTTTAAACTTAAAAAAACACTATGAAAACGGAGCATAGATATTGACAAAAGTCAGAAATAATTTGATTTTTTCTAAAAAATATCTCAATTTTGTTAAAATAATAACATATTATTTTGAAAGTAAATTATTACAACATAATTCTATACTAGAGTTATCATTATGTATTTGAAAACATAATCAAAATAACACTTATATTTGCATATTTAATGATATTTCTATACCTGAGGTAATTTGACAGAATATATTATACCGTTTATATTTTAGTAGATATTAATAATAAAATTGGATATAAATAGGATTTTTTATTTATTCAATATATACAGTGGAGGATTTTCATGATAGTCGGTAAATCTGTTAACAGAGTAGATGCTATGGCTAAGGCTAATGGTACTGCAAAATATGTTGGTGATTTAGTTGATTCAAATGCTTTAATTGCAAAAGTATTACATTCAACAATTGCTAATGGTAAGGTTTTATCATTTGATTTAGATGAAGCTTTAAAAGTTCCTGGAGTTGTAAAAATAGTAACATGTTTTGATGTTCCTGATAAACAATTTCCAACACCTGGTCACCCTTGGTCAACTCATAAAAATCATCAAGATATTTCAGATAGAAAATTATTAAATACTAGAGTAAGATTTTATGGAGATGATATTGCTGCAGTTATTGCAGAAGATGATATATCAGCAGATAGAGCATTAAGATTAATAAAAGTAAATTATGAAGAATATGAACCATTATTAACTTATGAAGATGCTATGAAAGAAGGCGCAATGCCAATTCACGAAGAAAAGCCTAATAACGTAGTTGTTAACAGTAAATACGAAATGGGTAATTATGATGAAGCATTAAAAGAAGAGGGTTTAATTAAAATTGTTGGTACTTATGAAACTCCTATTGTAAGTCATTGCCACATTGAAAATGCCGGTTCATATGCTTATATGGAATCAGGAAGAATTATTGTTGTATCTTCTACTCAAATTCCTCATATTGTTCGTCGTGTAATATCTCAAGCACTTGATTGTGGTATGGGTAAAATTAGAGTTATTAAACCTTACATTGGTGGTGGTTTTGGTAATAAACAAGATGCTTTAACTGAACCTCTAAATGCTTATTTAACATCTGTTGTTGGTGGTAGATGTGTTAAATTGTTCTACACAAGAGAAGAAACTTTTGTTTGTACAAGAACAAGACATGCCATGAAATTCTTCATTGAAAGTTATGTAAGACAAGATGGTACTTTTGCAGCAAGAAAGATTAAAGCATATTCAACACAAGGTGGTTATGCTTCTCATGCTCATGCATTAGTTGCAAATGCTGTCAATGGATTTAGAATGATGTATCCAGTAGGTGCTGTAAAAGGTGATGCTTATACTGTATATACAAATTTACCAACAGCTGGTGCTATGAGAGCTTACGGTATTCCTCAAATTGGTTTTGCACTAGAAGCTCATGTGGATGACATTTGTAAACAAACTGGTTTTGATAAAATTGAATTTAGACGTAAGAATATGATGCAAGTTGGATTTGTTGATCCGGTTACTACTATTGCATGTCACTCATCAGGTCTTGATGAATGTATTACTAAAGGTATGGAATATATTAATTGGGATAAAAAAATTGAAGAATATAAAAATCAAACTGGCGATGTAAGACGTGGAGTTGGTATGGGTATTTTCTGTTATAAAACAGGTGTATATCCAATAGCTCTTGAAACTAGTGCTGTAAGAATGGTATTAAACCAAGATGGTTCAATTCAAGTTCAAATGGGTGCAACAGAAATTGGTCAAGGTGCTGATACAGTATTTTGTCAAATGGCAGCTGAATCTGTTGGATTAACAATGGATAAAGTTAATATGATATCAACACAAGATACAGATGTTACTCCATACGATACTGGTGCATATGCTTCTAGACAAACTTATGTTTCTGGTATGGCTGTTAAAAAGACTGGTCTTTCCTTAAAGAAAAAAATATGTGAATTTGCAGGTTATATGCTTAAAAAGGATGCTTCTGATTTTGATGTTGAAGATAACTTTGTTGTTCATGCTGGAACAAGAGAAAGATTCTTATCAATGGAAGATTTAGCTATGGAAGCTTGTTATTCATTAGAAAATTCAAATCATATAAGTGCTGAAGAGACTCACCATTGTACTGATAATACATATGCATTAGGTTGTTGTTTTGCTGAAGTTGAAGTTGATATCCCAATGTGTCAAGTTAAGATTTTAAATATTATAAATGTACATGATTCAGGTAAAATTATTAACCCTCAAACAGCTACAGGACAAGTTCATGGTGGTATGAGTATGGGTATTGGTTATGGTTTGTATGAAAGATTAATTATTGATCCTAAAACTGGTAAAACTAATAATGATAATTTATTAGACTATAAATTAATGACAGTATTAGATACTCCTGATTTAGGTTGTCAATTTGTTGAACCTGAAGATCCAACTGGTCCTTTTGGTAATAAGAGTTTAGGTGAGCCACCTGTAATTCCAGTTGCACCAGCACTAAGAAATGCTGTAGCAAATGCAACAGGTGTTTATGTAAATGCAATTCCATTACATCCACAAAGATTATTTGAAGAATTCAGTGCTGCAGGCTTAATTAAATAGAGGAGACAAATTATGTACGATTTTAATAATATATATCAACCAAAAACAGTTGAAGAAGCATTACAGATGAAAAAAGAACATCCAGAAGCTTTAACATTAGCTGGTGGTAGTGATATTTTAATTCAATGTCGTGAAGGTAAATTAGCAGGTAAAGATGTTATTAGTATATATTCTTTAGATGAACTAAGAGGTATTTGCTTAGAAGACGATGGTACAATTTTAATTAGACCTTTAACAAGTTTTACTAATATTACTAATAATCCTATTATAAAAGAAAATGTTCCAGCTTTAGGTGAAGCTGTTGATCAAATAGGTGGTCCACAAATTAGAAATATTGGTACAATTGGTGGTAATATTTGTAATGGAGTTACAAGTGCTGATTCTGCTTCTACTTTAAAAGCTTATGATGCAATTTTAGAAATTGCTAGTGTAGATGGTATAAGAATTCTTCCTTATGCTGATTTTAGTAAAGGAGCTGGTCGTGTTGATTTAAGAGATGGTGAAATTTTAACAGGTATTAGAATTAAAAAAGAATCTTATGAAAACACATATGGTAAATACATAAAATATTCAATGCGTAAAGCAATGGATATTGCAACACTTGGTTGTTCAGTAAATGTTAGATTATCAGATGATAAGAAATCAGTTGACAGAGTAAGAATTGCATTTGGTGTAGCAGGCCCTGTTCCTCTTAGAGCATTAAGTGCAGAAGCTAAACTAAAAGGTCATGAATTAAATGATAAATTGGTTGATGATGCAGCTGATTTAGTTATGGAAGATGTAAATCCTAGAAATTCTTGGAGAGCGTCAAAAGATTTTAGAATTCAATTAATCAGAGAACTTACAAGAAGAGCATTAAGAGACTCTGTAGAACAAGCAGGAGGAAATCTATAATGAAAAAACAATTAGTTACATGTACAATTAATGGTAAATTACGAGAAAATTATGTAGATCCTAGAGCATCTCTTTCTGATTTGTTAAGAGGTGAAGAACATCTTCATAGCATTAAACATGGTTGTGATGTTGGAGAATGTGGTGCTTGTTCTGTTAGAATTGATGGTGAAATTTACAATTCTTGTATCTATATGGCTATTTGGGCTGAAGGTAAAGAAATTACAACAGTTGAAGGCTTATTAGATTTAGAAGGCAATCCATCTGATATTCAACAAGCTTTTGTAGATGAAGGGGCTGTTCAATGTGGATATTGTACTTCTGGTTTTATTATGAGTTCACTTCCAATAATTGAGAATGATAAAAAACTTTCAAGAGATGAAATTAGGAAACAATTATCTGGTAACTTCTGTAGATGTACAGGCTATGATTCAATAGTAAGTGCAGTTGAGAAAACCCAAGAAAAGAGATTAGCTGAAAAAGCAAAATAATAATCTACTAAAATACAAAATAAGAGATCTAATTAATTTTAGGTCTCTTTTATTTTTTTTATAAAAAGAATAGTATTGCTTTAAGGAAATAAAAATGAAAAGACCTGTGACTTTAATGATAAAACCTGCTTCTAGCATATGTAATTTAAAATGTGATTATTGTTTCTATTTAGATGAAGAAAACAACCGAATAAATAAGAATAGAAAAATTATGAATGAAGAAACTATTGAAACAATAGTGAAAAAAACTCATATTATCTCAAATAATATAAATTATATTTTTCAAGGTGGAGAGCCAAGTTTAGCAGGATTAAAATGGTTTGAAAATTTTATGCTACTTGTTGAAAAATATAAAAATGAAGGAGATATTATCTCTTATAGTTTTCAATCAAATGGAACCTTAATTGATGAGGAGTTTGCATCCTTTTTATCAAAAAATAATTTTTTGGTAGGTATTTCTTATGATGGGTTTTCAAGAATACATGATGTCCATAGAAAATTTGCAACAGGAGAAAAAAGTTCAAAAGATGTAATTAAAGGTATTAATAATTTAAAAAAAGCTAATGCTGAATATAATATTTTAACTGTTGTAACTAATGAAGTTGCAAATAATATCGAGAAAATTTATTCAAATTTAATAAATGATGGAAATCAATTTCTTCAATTTATTGCTTGTTTAGATCCTTTTTACAATGATAGTAATAAATATCTAAATCCAAAAACTTATGGAAAGTTTTTAGTGCAGCTTTTTGATTTATGGTACTCTGATTTAAGACGTGGTAAAGATATATCAATACGTCTATTTAATAATTTTATTGCTATTTTATTAGGAAATCCTCCCGAAGCTTGTGATATGAATGGTATTTGCTCCATTCAATATGTATTTGAATCGAATGGGGATGTTTTCCCTTGTGATTTTTACTGCTTAGATGAATATCAATTAGGTAATATTTTAGAAGATGATTATATTAATTTAGATAAAAAAAGGGAAGAAATAAAATTTATTAAAAATCCTCCAAATTTACATCAAGATTGTAAAGGTTGTGAGTACTTATTTCTTTGCAGAGGTGGTTGTCCAAGATATAAAGATAGTAATAATAAATTTAAATTTTGTGAAAGTTATAAATATTTATTTGACAATAGATTAGAACATTTTAAAGAAATTGCATCTATTATTGCTAATCAAAACAGGTAGAAGTTAAAATGCTAATTAATCTTTTTATTGAATCTGATATGTTTTTATTTTTGTGCTGAATTATTAAATATTCCCGTTTTAAGGAAATATCGGAAATTTCTTTTGTGATAATGTTTGTATTTTCCTTTAACTGTTTCTTCCATAATGATGATAAAATAGAAACTCCAATATTATTTTCAACCAAAGATATTATCGCTTCTGTGCTTGTACTATCACTTGTTATTATTTTATCTATATTATTTGAAATAAAAATTGAGTCTATTAAGGATCTTACTGCACTATGTTTTTCCCTTAAGATAATATTTTCATATATTAAATCTTTTAAGAATATGAATTCCTTTTGAGATATTTTATTAAATTTAGATAGATATAATAAAAGATTATCTTTATAGAATGAAGTTGATATTATTGAATTATCAATTATAGGTGTTTCAATTAATGCTAAATCTAGATTGTTTTCTAAAATTAAATTTTTTAAAGTTAGCGAATCTCTAATAGTTAAATTAATTTTTACGTTATCTTGATTTTGATAATATTGTTCTAATATTTTTGGTAAAATAAATGTTGCAATAGTTGTACTGCATCCTAAATTTATTATTTTTTTCCCATCATTATCACTCATACTGGATTCTAGATTATTAAATTTATCAATTATCTCTGTTGCCTTTTGTAAAAATAATTTCCCATCTTCAGTTAATATCAATTTTCTAGAAATTCTATCAAATAATTTTATACCATAATTATCTTCAATTTCTTTTATTGCTAAACTAATAGAGGGTTGAGCTATGTGCAATTTTCTTGATGCTTCCACAGTGCTTTTATATTTACAGACTGCAATAAATATTTTTAAGTGTCTTAATGTCATATTATGTACCTATAATAAATATCTTATATATATTATCAATATATTATATTTTACATATATAAGTAAATAGTGTATATTGACGTTGAGGAAATATATGAAAGCAAAAGATTATTTTAAGTTATTTAGGATTATGTTTACATTAAGTGCATTTACCTTTGGTGGAGGCTATGTAATTGTCTCCCTAATGAAGACAGAATTTGTTGATCGTCTTAAATGGATTGATGAAGAAGAAATGCTAAACTTAGTAGCAATAGCCCAATCCTCACCTGGTGCTGTCGCAGTAAATGGTTCAATATTAGTTGGCTATAAAGTAGGTGGTTTTCGAGGAGCATTTGTTTCAATATTAGGTACAATTTTACCACCATTTATTATTTTATCTATTATATCTGTTTTTTATAATCAATTTAAAACAAATATATATGTAAGTGCCTTTTTAAAAGCAATGCAACCTGCAATTGCGGCAATTATAATTTCAGTTGTAATTCAATTGGCTAGAAATATAATTAAACAAAAAGAAATATATTTTATTATTATTATGATTATTGCTTTTATTTGTGCATATTTCATAAATATTAATATTATTTTTATTATTTTAGCTTGCGCAGTATTAGGTGGTATATATGCAGTTTTAAAGAATAGAAAGGGGGTATTATAATGACTTTATTAGCTTTGTTTCTATGCTTTTTACAAATAGGTGCTTTTAGTTTTGGAGGAGGTCTTGCTGCTTTACCATTAATACAAGAGCAAGTTGTAACAATCCATGGTTGGATGAGTATGAGTGACTTTACAGACCTTATAGCTATTGCGGAAATGACTCCAGGCCCTATTGCTGTTAATAGTGCTACTTTTGTTGGAATTAATCTATTCGGAATTTCAGGAGCTATTGTTGCAACTTTAGGTTGTATTTTACCTTCAATTATTTTTGTATCATTTCTAGGTTATTTATATAATAGATATAAGAAACATTATTTGTTAGAAGGTGTTTTAGCTGGATTGAGACCTGCTGTTGTAGCAATGATATTAAAAGCTGGACTATCTATTTTTTTATTAGCGATTATGGGTGTAAATCATGACATTTTTAATATTTATGCTTTAATAATATTCTTTTTAGCTTTCTTCTTTATTTATTATAAAAAAGTAAATCCTATACTTGTTTTATTAATAAGTGGAGTGGTAGGAGGCTCTTTTTATATATTAATGAATATTTTAATATTATAAATTACCAAATATTTAAATATCTTTGAAAAGTTAAACTAATTATAGTTATGCCTAACCAGCAACAAAAACCAAGCACTATAGGCTTTTTGCTTTGTTTAAATATAGAATATAAATTTGTTTTAAAGCCTATTGCTCCCATTGCCATAATAATGAAAAATTTGCTCAAAGCTTTAAAATTACTGAAAATTTTTGGAGTTATTCCATAACTTGATAATATTGTTGTTATTATTGAAGCTATTAAAAAATAAATTATAAATGTTGGAAATATCTTTGATATATTGAACTTGCCATTGTGATTATCTTTTTTTGTATGTATAAAAGATAAAATCATTGTAATTGGAATTATAGCTAAAGTTCTTGTTAATTTTACAGTAATTGCTTTATCTAAGGTCATAGAGGATAGATTAAACATTGTATCCCATGTAGATGCAGCAGCACTAACAGATGAAGTATCATTAATTGCTGTACCTGCAAATATTCCAAAAGCATTTCCATTTGTTGTATTAAAGTTTAATAATATTCCTAATTGAGGAAATATTAGTGCAGCAATTACATTGAAAAAGAAAATAACTGATAGAGCTGTAGCAACTTGATCTTCTTCTGCATTTATTACTGAAGTTGTTGCCGCTATTGCACTTCCACCACAAATAGATGATCCAACTCCTATTAATGTAGCAACACTTTTATCAATTTTTGTTATTTTGTGAAATATAAAGGCTATTAGTAAAGAAGTTGTAATTGTTGAAATAATTATTGGAAGGGATTCTTTACCTGTTTGCATTATAATATTTAAATTCATTCCAAAACCTAACAATATCACCGCATATTGAAGAAGTTTTTTTGAAGTATATGTAACTCCATTTTCATATTTTTCTTTATTTTTAATTACCTTACTAAATAACATTCCAATGATTATTGAAAAAATAGGCCCTCCAATAATAGGAAACAGTCTACCTAGCTGATATGATATTGTTGCTATAATCAAGCAAATTAATATTCCATTCTTATTTTCTTTAATAAATTTCATAATTATCTCCATTTCAAATTGAATATAACAAAAAACAGTAATAAAATAAAATAATTGTTTTTAATTGATTGATTAATAATTTTTATTGATAGGGGTATGTATGTTAGATTATAAAGTAAAAACTTTTTTAGAATTATGTAAATGTATGAATTATAGAATTACAGCTGAAAATTTAAATATGTCTCAACCTTCTGTTACTCAGCATATACATTTATTAGAAGAGTATTATAAAACTAAATTATTTTATTATGATAAAAAAAAATTATATAAGACAAATTCTGCTATTATATTAGAAAAAAATTTAGAAATACTATTAAATAATCAAATGTTATTAGAGATGGAATTAAAAGATACTCATAAAAGAACACTTAATATTGGGGCAACAAAAACTATTGGAAATTATGTAATAAATAAAAGAATTTTAGAATTAATTAATGATAATAATGCTGTAAATTTTATTATTGACAATACAGATTCTTTATTTAAAGAGTTACATAATAATCGATTGGATTTATTAGTTATTGAAGGGTTGTTTGATAAATCATTGTATGATTGGAGATTGTTTAGGAAAGAAGAATTCATTGGAATTTGTAATAAAAATCATGAATTTGCTAATAAAGAAATTTCAATAAAAGATTTATTTTATAAAGGCCTTATTATTAGAGAAAAAGGCTCTGGTACGAGAAATATAATAGAAAGTGAATTATATAAATATAATTATACAATAAACAGTTTTAAAACTGTTCATTGTATAAGTAGTTTTGAATTGATAAAAGATATAATAAGCAAAACTGATTATATTTCTTTTGCTTATAAAGCTATACTATCAAATAATTCAAAGTTAGCAACATTCAAAATATCTAACTTGAATATTGTTAGAGAATTTAATTATGTATGCTTAAAAAATACTGGAATTGATAAAAAAATTGAACAATTTATTCAGCTTTAATAATATAAAGTTGAGATGTGAAATCACCAAAATCAGTCCCTGTAGTTATTTTACCTTTATAATATTCACTTCTTGCAGTCCCATTAAATGGTATTTCTAAATTAAATCCAACATTCATTAATTCGTCTCCATAAAAATGATTATTTTCAATTTTATATAATAAATTATTATCTAACCCTTTAAGTTTTATTTTATTGAGAGGAGGATTCGCAGTAGCTAAAATTTTATAATAAGCTAAAATAGCTGTTTTTTTATCTTTTGAAATAACCATCCAAGAACAAGTGTTTCCTTTAAAAGGTGATTCTAATCTTACAAAATCTCCGAATTGAATTAATTCTCTATACTCTTTAAAGAATTTAATATCATCTTTAATTTTTTCAATCTCTTCATTAGACATAGTAGTAATATCTAATTCATATCCAAATGTTCCAAAATAGGCAACATCTGATCGAAATTTAAGACTAGTGTTTCTTCCTACTTGATGATTTGGAATAGCTGATACATGAGAACCTATTGTACTAATAGGATAAACTAAACTTGTTCCATATTGAATTTTTAATCTTTCTATTGCATCAGTATCATCACTACACCATGCTTGAGGAGCATAATACATCATTCCTAAATCAAATCTTCCTCCACCAGAGGCACAAGACTCAAATAATACATTTGGGAATTCTTTTGTTAACTTTTCATATAATTTATAAACACCAAGAATATATCTATGGAAAAACTCTCCTTGTTGATCTTTTGAAAGAAGGTTTGAAAAAGGTTCTGTAATATTTCTATTCATATCCCATTTTATATAGTCAAGCTTTGTATCACTAATAATAATGGACATTTTACTGTATATATATTCAACAACTTCATCATTTGTAAAATCTAATACAAACTGATTTCTACCAAAACAAGACTCTCTATTTGGTGTACTAATTACCCAATTAGGATTCTCTTTATATAATTTACTTTTTATATTAATCATTTCTGGTTCAAACCAAAGTCCGAATTTTAGTCCTATATCTTTAATTTTTTTAGCTAGTTCTCCAATACCATTAGGTAGTTTTGAAGTGTTTGTATACCAATCTCCTAAACTTGATGTATCATCGTTTCTCTCTCCAAACCAACCATCATCTAAAACAAATAATTCAACACCAACTTCTTTAGCTTTACTAGCTAATTGTAACAATTTATCTTCAGTGAAGTTAAAATATGTTGCTTCCCAATTGTTTAATAAAATTGGTCTAACTTTGTTTTTATATTTACTTTTTATAATGTGATTTTCTATTGTTCTATGGAAAGTATTGCTGAGTCCATTAATTCCATTGTTACTAAAACAAATTAATGCTTCAGGAGTTTGAAAAGTTTCATTTGGTGATAATATCCATTTAAAAGTTGATGAATTTATACCCATTTGAACTCTAGTTGTATTATATGTATCTACTTGGACATTAGCTTCAAAGTTTCCACTATATATTAAAGAAAAGCCATAAGCATCATTTGTATTTTCATCTAATGTATTTTTATCCTTTAATATAAGGGAAGGGTTGTGATTCGCGCTACTAGCGCCTCTCAAACTCTCTATTTGAATAATTCCTGGTAGTAAAGCTCTCTCATTTATATGTCTTTCTCTAGTCCATGCTCCATCTAATGTTAATAAATTAAAGTTATTACTGTCAAAATCTAAATTAAATGATAAAGCTTTGTTTAATTCTAATTTATGTTTTGATAAATTAATAAATTTAGAACTTCTAGAGATAGATCCATAATTTTCAAATAAATGGTATTTTAGAATGATTTGATATTTTTGTACTTTATCTTCTAATAATATTTCAAGAGTTGTAATATCTTCTTCATTTTCACAATAAGTTGATGGTAATTTACTATATTCTTCTTTTCCTTTGTAGATAGAATAAGACACAAAAGTAGGGTAGTTTACCGTACTGCCATTTTCATCTTTGATATTAAAAGCTTCTTTTCGATAATCCCCTTTTCCAAAAACTGGATATTCACATCTTGTTGTTTCAAGTGAGAAATCCATATCATCTTCAAAATTATATGGGGCTAAAACACAACATCGATTTATCATAAGATGATCAAAGCTTTCTCTGTGTTTAATTGCTTTTCCAAAATAAATGTTTCCAATTTGATTGTTTTTTAAAACTGTAATGATATAACTAATTTTATTATTAGTTAAATGGAATTCTAAATTTTTGTTATTATTGACGAAAATACTCATTCTAGTTCTCTCCATTGTTGTAAACGCGTGTTTATTGAAGATTATCATATAATAAAATTTTGTCAATTATTAATTTATTTTTTTTACAGAATTTCCTTCTAAAATTTTAAAATCACAAGTTGGTTGACTTATTTCGGTCGAAAAAATAGAATCAACACTTTTTTTTGCTATTTCTATTGAATCAAAATAAAAGCAAGTTAAGTCAATATTATTCTCATATTGTAATTTGTTATTATCAAATCCAATTATTGATATATCATCAGGTATTGATAAATTGTTTTCATAAATGGCTTTTATAGCCCCCATGGCCATAATATCATTAGAGCAAAGAATTGCAGTGATTTCCTTATTATTTAGAATATTTTTTGTAGCGATATAAGCATTATTTTCAATAAATTTTCCACTTTGAATAGCGTTTGGAAGTATTGCTAAATTATTATTATTCATAGTATTTATAAAACCATTTTTTCTTTCTATCGAAGATAGTTTTAAATCTCCTTCGATAAATCCTATATTTCTATGACCTAAATCTATTAAATATTGTGTTGCTTTACTACTTGCATCTTCATTAAGGCAATTAACACTATTAATATTTAGTTGTCTTTGTTTTTGTTTGTCAAATATATCAATAGCTACTATATTATATTTCTTTCTATATAAGTTTATAATGTGTTGATCGTTTTTATTAAATCCTATATATATCCCACCTCGTATGAAATTATTATAATGATTATTTTCTAAATTATCTAAATCTTTTTCTTCTTCTACTATATTAATTAAAACTAATTGTTTTTTTCTTTTGCATTCCTTAATAACTGAATAGATTATTTGAGAATTATAAGGGGAATTTATTCCTGACCAAGTTTTGTCAATTTTATGAGAATCAATATCAGATACAACTAATTCTATAATATCGGATTTATGTCCTGCTAAAGTCTTTGCACTAATATTAGGAGTATATCCATATGTATTTATTATTTTTTCAACTTTTTCCTTTGTTGCTTTTGGAACATTATCATAGTTGTTTATTACTCTTGATACCGTACTTCTAGAAACTCCAGCAAGTTTTGCAATTTCTTTAGTATTCAAATTTTACCTCTAAATGCGTGTTTATTTATTATTGAGATAATACTCAAAATTTGTCAATCTGTTATTTAGTATTATTTTTGGAGGATTTGTTGTATTTATTATTAGTTCGTTTATTTAGCTTATTCGCAAGTTTTGTAAATATATCTTTTTTATCTTCTAAATATATAGGTTGTGTTGCAAAGGTAGTATAATGTAAGTGTTTAATAAAAGTAGATAATAATATTAACGCTATAAAGAAAGTTATTATTGAGGCTATTGTAAATCCATATCCAGCATATTCAATAGGCTTGTATTTTGAAAAATAGTAAGATAGTGTTGAATTTAAAATAAAAAATACAAATGCTACAATTCCTGCCTTAGCCCGTCTTTCAAAATATAGCAAGACTAATATTATTACAAAAGCAAAAATATTAAACATTGTTCCTATAGATGTTATTCTAAAGATATCTCTAATTAAATAGTTAAAATTCATAAGTTTGAATAGTGGTCTTGAAATAAATATAAATGTGATTGTAATCAAGGCTTGGGCAAGAAAAGTATATACTAAATTATAAGTAAGTGATCTTGTCATAATTTTTTTGCTTAAATCAATTACTTTAAATGTTTCTCCTGAATTTGCTTGCCCATAATAATTTTTATAGGTTATATAAAAATCGGTTTCAATAATTACAAAGAAAAGAACTAATGTTGGAATAGTAGTTAAGTATGCCATAAATACTGCATTATCATAATAAGGAGCAAATATATAAGTATTATATATACTTATCTGATATTTACTAAACCACATGATTATATTATCACTCCAAAGTCCAAGAGTGTAAAAAAATCCTACAAATCCTAAAGATGCATACTTTCCTAAATAACTAATGTAATCAAATCTATATGTATCACTTTTAAAAAAAGTAGAGAAGAAGTTAAATAAAAACATTATAAATATTATGCTAATTCCAAAGACATATGCAAAAAGAAAATTAGTTGAAATAGTAAACTCTTTAAAAGGTATAGGATATTTTAAAAAGATAAATATTAAAATAGTAGATACAATAGCGCCTACTGCATAAGCTTTTGATATTAATTGATAATTTTTTACAGCACTAAGAAATATCATTAAAATCCAAATCATACATAAAATCATAAATAAATAGGTAGATAATATTTTATAATATAAGGGGATAGGTTTCTTATAGAAAAAAGCAACAGCCGCTATTAATGAAACTATTAGTGTTAAATTATTAACACCAATAAATGTGGATTTAATTCTATCATATTGTTTCATATATAAATTATCAGATATATATCTTGTAATTATTAACTGAATAGGAGCTACTAGAATTTGTGAAAAAATAAAACTATAAACTATTGTTGCTGCAAATAAATTTCTTTCTTCTATATTTACATCTATTAAGCCTAAAACAAACAATAATATATTTATTGATAAAACGCTTAAAATCCAAGGTCCTGCTGCAATGAACGATGAATATAGATAAGCTAAGGCCCTATTACTAAAGGTCTCTTTTTGAAACATTCTCTTAAGTGCAAATCCAATTCCAGCCATTGTTATTTCCTTATTTTAATTTCATTTTATAAAGTCTATTATATATATCATCATAACTTTTAATTAATACTTTATCATTATATAGTCTTTTAACTCTTTTTAATCCATTTTCTCCCATTTCTTTTCTTAATGTTGGATTTTCAATTAATTTAATTATTGCTTTTGCAGTATCACTTGGAGAGGCAAGTTTTGTTACTATGCCACAATCGCCTTCGAAGTTATCTTTTTCTAATAAATCTCTACAACTTCCAACATCTGTTGAAACAAAAGGTATTTTAGCAGCCCATCCTTCTAATATTACAAGAGGTTGTCCTTCTGAAATTGAGGTTAATACTAAAATATCTAATTTGCCTAAATATTCTTTAATATTTACTCTTCCTGTAAAAATTACAATATCTTCTAAATTTAACAGTTTAACCAAATTAAAACATTGATTTGCATAAGATGGATCTTCATCGCTTGGACCCATTATATAAAATTTAACATCTGGATGTATTCTATTTACTATGCTAAATGCTCTAATCATTGTCATTATATCCTTAATAGGGACAACTCTTAAAATAGATCCGACATTAACTCCTTCATGTTCAATTCTTTCAACATTCAATTTATCATAATTAATTCCATTTGGTGTGATTTCTGTTTTTTTTCTATTTACACCTAATTTTATCTGAATTTCTCTATTTGCATTAAATAATGATGTAATAACGTGAGCTCTATTATATGCAGCATTTGAAATAGAATAAAAGAAATCAATCCAAAATTTTTTATAAATACCTGTCACCCATTTAGCTTTTAATAATTCTTCTTCTCTTTCTCTTCCATATATACCATGTTCAGATAATACATATGGTTTATTGCTTTGAATAGAAAAAGATGTTGCAAGTATGCCTGCATATCCAGTTGATGCACAATGATATATGTCTGCTTTTTCACTTTCTTGTTGGATTAAATAAATAAGAGGCAAAAGCATATTTCTTATCGTCCAAAAGAAAATATTAAAAACTTCTTTATCATATTTTTCATTATAAAAATTGACAGTTTCATAAAAAAAGAATTTACTTTGTAAAAAATCAATAGCAGAGCCAATTCTCTTTTTATTTGTAAATAATTTAACTAAAAAATCCCAATTGACATCTTTTTTAATCCGTATCATTTTAATTAATTCATTTTTTTCTTCTTGTGTTAATTTTGGATTTTTTTTAATACTCCTATGCTTAATATTTAAATAATCATCGAGATATATTGTTCTTATATTTACTACATTTTCAGGTATTTTGTATTTTAATTCTATTTTTTCTCTTCTACTTGGCATTATTGATACAACTTTAAAATCATGTTGAGGAAAAGCAGCAATAATTTGATTAATCCAACTTGAAACTCCACCAGCTATATATGGATAAGATCCTTCGGCTATCATACATATTGTCATATTAATTTTCCTCCTCTATAAAAAAAGCTTTTAAGTCTTTTAATTTTTGGGAATTTGCTAGTTCTTTTTCATCCATTTGAAATAAAGCAGATTTAACTTGTTTTAAATTTCCTTTTAGATATAGTATGTTAAGTTCATTTAATCGTGTTTGTTCACTTTCTCCAAATTCTCTAATTATTTTATTATTTATTTGTGTTGCATTATCAATGTCATGAAGTTGAATGTAAGTATTGAATAAATCCAATAAATTTTCTAAGTCGTAACTTTTTCTATTAACTTTAATTTTTAAGACTTCAATAAATTCACCCCTAAAAATATTAATACTGTCTTCTTCAATTAAAGTTGAATAAATATAGCTTTTATAAGAGCTAATTAATTGGTTTAAATATATTTCGTTTTTTGTATTATTGTATTTATCGCGTAAATAGCTAATGTTATTTGTTAGTTCATTTTCTTTTGAATTAAGAAGTGTTGCTGAATAGTGCTGTACTTCTTTATCATCCGATTCTAAGCCTTTTTTTAATATATTTGCATTATTGATTTTTATGGAATATTGAGAGTCAATTAAAATTTCTTTTTTCTTTTCAGGATCCATAAAAGACATCATGTCTATATAACTCATAGTTTTTATTTCTTTTTCGTATTCAACTCTATTCTTTGATTCATTTTGTATTCTTGATTCTATTAATTTTTCATAATCACCTAATATTTCATTGTCTCTAAAAAAATAATTTAAACTAAAATAAAATAGAAAATAAATAAAGGCTCCTATTATAGGCATAAATAAAATTATATAGAATGGTAGTTCTATTTTTTCTTGATCAAAATTTTTATTAATTTTTGCTGCAATCAAATAAATAATTATATGTATTATTAAAATTTGGTATAGATAATTGTTCGCTATAAATAAATATAGGAATATAGAGATATCTAGTAATATTAATAAAAAGAATGATAATTTTTTCATTAACTCTCCAATGCTTTTAATTCTATCTTAATCAGATTATCTTTAAATGTTTTTTGAATTTTATCTTCTAATATAAAAGAGAAAGATTTTTTAGTAGCTGGCATTAAGAAAGATAGGGAATTATTTTTAATATTGTAATATGCTACATCAACAGGTCTTAATGTTGTTTTCACTAATTTATCAATATCTTCAATCGTTAAGTTTTTAACTCTATAGGCTAAGATACAATAATCCATTCCAAATTCAATTTTTCTTCTTTTTTCAATTTCAATTCTCTTTTTAAAGAATTGTGCAGTAACTAGTTTTGTTTTTTCAACATATATTGTATCTAATAAATTTTCTACATATGTTGCTTTATCTAAAGCTCTATTTATCCAGTCAATAATAAGTTGAAATAGTTGAAAAGCATACTCACTAACCATATCAAATTCCATGCTTTCTATGTTAATAACAGCAATTATATTACCATTTCTAATTAAAGGAGCACTCATTATTGGAAGTTTTTCTCCAGCTTCTTTGTTAATAAACTTGACAGCTTCTTTTTGATTATTTACTTCATTAAACCATAAACAATTATTAGCATCTACTGAATTTGGACTATCTAAATCTCCATATGTTATTTTCAATCTTAAATAATTGTTAACTTTATCATATGCATATAGAGTTACATTTGTTACATGTAAATACTTTTTTAGAACACCCATTGTTTCGGTAAATATATCTTCTGTTTCAAATGTTTCAAGTTTTGTTGCCATATCATAAAGGCTAATTATACTATCATCAGCCCCAATTATTTGTTTTTTCAATTCTTGTTGTATTTTATCAAGAGCTTCGAAGTCTTTTTCAAGACTATTATTTTCTTTTGTTAGTAAAGCAATTTCATCATCTCTTTCATTTATTTTTCTTTGATTGTTATCTTTAAATGCTCCTAAAATAAAGGAAAGCCATAAGAATAGGAGAGGGTATTTATAATAGGAAAAATTAATTAAAAATAAGTTGAAATCTTTTTCTACTAAATAAAATACATAAATATAGAATGAGCATGATATTACAGAAGAAAAAGTTCCTAATCTCATACCGTACCTTAATCCCATTGCTATTGCTAGAAATAAGATTGGATGAGGGTTTAAGAACAAATATATTTCTTGATTCGATGGCCTAGTATAAAAGAAATAGAATACTATTATATTTATTAGTAATGTCTCTACTATACAGGTTACTGTTTTATATATAGTGTTTTCTTCTTGAATCACAATTCTATCCTTTATTGAGCAAACTCACCATTATAATTTATTAATGAAACGTTACTTACTCCATCAATTTCTGAAATTTCTTGTACAAACTCATTTGATAAACCAGTTAATTTTACTTCTACTGTAAGTTCAATATTCCCTTTAGAGATGGTTTTTGATTTCATTGTGTAGTAAAGTTTGTTTACTTCAGAGAGCACTTCTTCATTTGCAGCTTTATTGTAGTGAATCACTAAAAGATATACATTATTAGTATTTTTATAGCGTAATAAAATATAAAGTATTAATCCTATTAATAAAGAGCATGATATTGATAATAAGAATAATCTAGCACCTGTAGTAATTCCAATTGCAATGGACCAAAACATGAATACAATATCTAGGGGTTCTTTAACAGCAGTTCTAAATCTTACTATACTTAATGCACCAACCATGCCTAAAGATAATACTAAATTTGAACTAATTGTCATGATTACCATAGATGTTATTAAAGCCATCATAACTAATGAAACATTAAATTTATGACTATATACGTTTCCACTATATGTTTTTTTATATATATAAAACATATAAAGACTTACAATTAAAGTAACTAGTATTACACTTATTATATCAAAAACATTAAAATCCCCTAAAAATGTTCCAGATAATGCACTATTTTTAATTATATCATTGAAATTAATCATGAAAATCCCCTCTCATTTTATTGTATTTTATCTCTACATAATAAATATTTTGAAACAGATAATCTAGTTAGATTATATTGTTCTAATATTGTTTTAATATATGTTGGTAAAAAATTATTATATTTTACTTCTAATATTCTTGAATATTTTTCTTCAAATCCATATGTAACTATTTCATCAGTAAATATATCTCTCACAGGTTTTGCAGCTTCTAATTGTAGATCAAAGGTTATTCTTATTTCGTTAAAAGGTAGAGTAAATGCTTCTCTATAATAGTCAACTATTACTTTTGGTTTTAAAAGATTATTTCTTGTTTCTAAGTAATAACTTCTTTTTACTATATCATCACTAAAAGCATAATCACTAATATAAGTATCGTACAATCTAAAATATTCTTGCTTTGTTATATCAGTTCCTATTTTATTAGTAAAATCTTGATATTTTTTCTTAATTTCTAATTTTATTCTATTATCTGAATAATTATATATTCTAACTCTATATTTTTTTCTCTCAGAAATTCCAGATAATTTTTCATTTAAAGCAGTTTCATAAACATCATCAAAATATACACTTCTAATGTGATATCCTTTATCTTCAATTGAATTTTCATCCAAATGCATAACATTTGATAAAGTATTTTTTAGTCGTAAATAGGTATCATATTCAATTAAATATTTATGCTCATGTCTAAGTTTCACTTTTACCTCTAATATATAACAAATTTTTTAATACCATCAAAATAAAGGTTTGTATTTTCATCATAGAATATATCAAAGGCCTCTATTTCATGTTTATCTTTATCTTTAGCAACTACTTTGTAATAGTAAATTCCAGGTGATAATTTTTCAATTATTCTCTCATTATCAATTAAATCATTTGCTTCGTAGACTATTTCGGTAAATGATGGGTTCTTTGATACTGAAAAATCATAATAAATTAATTCTTGATTAAAACTGTATGATTCTCCCCAGTTAAATTCAATGAAATTACCATTTATAGTTGGAGTAAATAAAAATAATGGCATTGGTTGATCAATACTTAAATTAAAGTAATTGATATTTGTGTTAATAGAATTCTTTAATTTATTAATTTCTAAATCAAGTTCTTCTCTACTTAAACTTGATTCTAAAGTATTATCAGGGGCTTTTGTTAAATATTCATAAATAATCGGTTTTAGACTTTCGATGTATTTATCTAGTTTTTCTTGGTTAATTATTAATTCTAATTCTTCAATTTTTAGTTTTAAATCTTGTAAATTTTGATTATTTTTTAAGAATCTGTTAATTAAAACAATTCCCCAATAGTTTGATATACCTTTTGACCACGTAGGCCGATCATCAGTATAACCTCCTAAAGCTTTATCATAATCCCACGGTATAAAATACCATGTCATCGAATCTGATGGGCTATAAATAAAATAGTTTCTACTTTGAGTATCTATATTATCAGTTACAATATTTAAAGCTAACCAAGTAAGTAAGTTTTCTCTGTCAAAATGTTCATCAATTATTGTGTTAATATTAATATTATAATTATTAACATCATCTAACATTTCTAATAGTTTTGTATGATTATCATCACCTTTTATCTCTAATATTTCTTCAAAAGCATCTTCATCATAATCTGGATCATCACTGTTTAGTAATATATTTTCATATCTCCTAAATTCAAAATTTTCAACTTTATATAAATGGCCATTTTTATCTAAATTATGATTTTCTAAATAATCTGTATCAATATTTTCAATTTGAGTGAATAATCCGTAATCTTCAAATTCTTTTGTATAATCACCTTCACTGAAATCTCTTACAAAAAGATGAATAAATTGAGTTCTTGCACTAACTAGGTTTGGGATATCTTTGATTATTTCAAAAGCTAATTTATTTCTAATTCGTAAATCATCAAATGGATGTTTATTCAAATTTACAGTAGTGTAATTATCCCAAGGTAATTTTGAGTTTAGTTCAACTTTATATGATTTTAATGGAGCAAATTTAGCAGATTGTCCTCTTAATTCCATAGTTCCATTCGAATCTGTTATTCCATACCCATAACTTGTTTTTTCCACTTTTCCATTATTGCCTTCTTGGAAAATTATTTTTAATTTACCATCCTCATATGCTCTATTTTCTATAGAGTTTGAATTTATCTGTGATAAAGTGTATTTATAATTATTACTATTTTTATTTGCTTCTAAAACAGTTATATATATTTCTTTAATAGAAGTTAAATTATCTGAAATATATACTTCATTATTATCAACTATTGATTTATCTATAGATTCTTCATTTAAACAGGAGATTAATAGTATATTGAATATTAATATTATAAAAATAATTAATTTTTTGCTCATAAGTTCTCCTTATTTTAATTTAATATTCCAATTTGAATATCTACCTTCCATAGGACTAAATATATAATTCCAATATAAAGATTTAGTAATATTTCTATTAATATCTTCATTTTTAAAGGATATTACGTATACATTTGTCTTATATATTTTAGCATAGAATTTTAGTTTCTTGAAATCAATATTACTATTTTTTTCTACAATAATATCATGAAAATCAAAGTTTTCCCATAATATTGATGAGATGTAACCTTTGCTAATTTTAAAATAACTTTCAAATCCTCTATTTTGCATGATAATTATCTTGGGATATTTTTCTCTCAATTCAATAATAAATTCTTTATATCCTTTCAATAGTTTATTATATAGAAGCTCATTATCTTTATAGTAATCAATCCAATCTAGAGTATCTAGAAATACTCCATCCATTTCTTTTGATAATATCCGTTTTTCAATTCGATCTATTAAAATTTTTCTAAAATGTGATGATGATAAATCTCCTAAAGGATTTATTTTATCAAGTGAATATAATTTATTATTATTTAAATCCTTTAAAAAATCTTCTTCATTTAAAGATTCTAATATTTCTTTATCCCAGTTTCCAATTTCGATTAGAGATATATAGCCTATTACTTTTGAATTATAGTTGTGTAAATACTTAACAGCATCTTTTTTAAAAAATGATGCTTCAACTATATTTAAATCATAATTTTTCATCTCAGATAGAATTGTTGTGTCTATTGATCTATAATATATTCGATATGATTCTTTTTTTGTTTTGTAATTAAAAAATAATAAAATAATGCTAATAAAAAAAAATAGCATTGAGATACTAAAAATTACAATTTTATATTTTATAGAAATGTCATTCATATAAATTCATTATATAACAATTTAGTAAAAACAAAACAAAAAGTTAACAAAGCTTTATCATTAAAAAAGATTATTAATGTTGAAGCGGTAATCTTCTTTTTAAGTTGAAAGCAATTGTAATATTTGGATAAAATTAATTTTTGTTAATATTTGATTAAGATTCAAAAAATAATGTCTAGTTATATTGAAAACTGCAACTTTAATAATATATCATCTAATAAAAATAATTTCTTATAATATACTAAGGATAATATTAGAGAGGTAGGTTAATAATGATAGAGAATTTAATTGTTAAATCTTTTTTAATTATTTTAGGATTATTAACCTTATTTTTAGGTTGTATTGGAATATTTTTACCAATTTTACCAACAGCTCCTTTTTTATTAGTGGCTAGTATTTGTTTTATGAAAAGTTCAGAGCGTTTAAATACTTGGTTTAAAAATACAAAATTATATAAAAATAATATAGAAAATTTAGTTCAAAATAGAAGCATGACAAAATCTTCAAAGACAAAAATATTATCTTCTATTTCTATTTTTATGATAATAGGTTATATTTTCATGGATGAAGCTTTATTAGCAAAAGTGTGTTTGCTTTTTATTTGGTTATTTCATTTTATTTATTTTATTTTTATAATAAAAACACAAGATGATAAAGATTATGAGTGATATTGAAAAAAAACTTGAAAGAGAAAAATTAATAATTAAAAAAATGATTAGTTTATATTGTAATCATGTTCATAGAACAAAAAATCTATGTCTAGATTGTAAAACCCTTCTAGATTATTGTGAAAAAAAGATAGATAAATGTCCTTTTATGGACACAAAAACTTTTTGTTCTGAATGTTCTGTTCATTGTTATAATAAAGATATGAGAGAACAAATTAGAACCGTTATGAGATATTCAGGTCCAAGAATAATTTTCTATCATCCTATTTTAGCAATTAAACATGTTTATTATTCAAAAATAAAAAAATAGTTAAAACATTTTTTTTCAATTGATTTTGATAATTGGTATATGATAAAGCCTAATTAATTTTCCTAAATATGTAATTTTTAGGATTATTAATATATTTTAAACCTTTCATTTTTGATTTTACTAATGATATATCTATATCTCTATTTTTTGTAAGTCGAAAGTATTTATCTAAATTATCATAATTAATTTTGTTTTCATTTATTACAGCAATTAATTTATAATCAATATCTAAAAAAGCTAGTGTAGCATCACCATGACTGTCATTGCATAATAATATTCCATTTTTTTTAAGAAATTGCTTTGTTTGTTGACCAACAAACCCCGCATATTGAGAAATAATCAAATCTACCTTTTCTATATTCTCTACTTTTGAATAATCTTCAAATATGAAATTAAAAGTAGCTTCTTTATCATATGTTTTATTGAATTGTATGTATTTTGAAATATCATCTATATTTTTAAAAAAGGATTTAGCTTTTTTGAAATTATCTATATATGTTACTTTTTCAATATATAAGGAGGGATCAATATCAATGTAGCTACCAGGATAGATTGCACTTTTTATATTGAATTGCTCTGATACTAATTTATATAAATTTCTTCTAGATCCTATTTTTTTTACATATGTCAAATATTCTTTTATTGATTCCATATATATGTTCCTTAAATAATTTTTTGCTAGCTAAAAGCACTATTTTTATCTCAAAGAGAGCAAAGCCTTAGAGCTTTAATTTTAAAATTCTTGTATATATTTTTAAAAGGAAGATAAAGATCTATTTTTTTCTCTCTTTTTTATATTATAGCAATTATTATAGCCCTAATTATTAATATCCAAATTATAATAAATATCAATGCAAAGAAATAATTCTTTTTTAAAGTAATTCCTTCTTTAGTTGCTTTATCACTGGCTTCATCAATTATGTCTTTAGGTATTATTTTTATTGAAAGTGCAATTAAAAGTGGAAGAATTATTAAATCATCAATATATCCTAAGATAGGAATAAAATCAGGAATTAAATCTATTGGGCTTAGTGCATATCCTATTGTAAATAATATTACTAATTTAGGAGCTAATTTTAGTTTTGGATTTTTATATGCATAATAAAGTGTTGTTATTTGTTTTTTTAGGATTTTAGCATTTTTTTTAAGTTTTTCAATTATATTCATTTAGTTATTCCTTAATATTGGTTTTACAAAGTTAGCAAAATTATCTCTTTCTTCAAAACCTTTTTTCTCATAGAATTTTCTTTTGTAAGATTCATAAAATTTTGGATTGTCTAGCATTAGTCTTGTACAGCCACTCTCTCTTGCTTTTATTTCCATATTTTTTAATAAAAGGTTTCCAATACCTAATCCGCGACTATCTTTTCTAACTAATAATTCACTAATATAACATTCTTTCCCAATAATTAAAGGGAAGTTTATCATATGTCCACTAATGTAACCTAAAATGATATCATCTTTTTTTGCTACTAATTTAATTGATGTTTCTTGTAAAAGTAATGCTTCTAGTTGTTCTTTTATAATTATTTTTTCTTTATCTTTTATTATTTTTCCATTTTCAATTTTTATATTTGAAATAAGCTCAGTTATTATTGAAATGTCTTTTTTCTCTAGCTTGCATATTATTATATCATTATTCATTTAAAACTCCTTACCTTTTTATTTCAAAATTCCTTACTGTTCCTTAAGCAAAACATCTTACCACGTACAGTTAATGCATAAGCACTTATTTCTTAAGAGTTGCAATTAGAGGATACTGTTTTTTTACTTTTAGTATTATTATTAGTATCTTTATTAATATCATAATCTACTCATAATATATCAATAATAGGGTGAATATCTATAGGTTTCTCTGATAATCATCTATGTGTTCTCCTTAATGGGAAGATGAGTTTGTATTTTTGATTAGAAAATCAAATCTAGAAGAATCATTTACAACTTTTTTAATATATTTTTCTATTTCTTGAAATGAAAAATTTTCTAGTGTTTTTGTAAAATATCTAGATTCATCATCTATGTTGGTTATAGCCTTGAAATAATTGTTTATATCATTGATTTCTAACTGTTCTATCTTTATATCATTCATTATTTGATCCAATTTGTATCAGTATTTTTATATATATTTTATTTCTTTCTTTTCAGAATTTAAGATAATTAAGTTTGAATAATTTTCTTTGTTATCCTATAAGTAATTTTTATTATTGAAGGCTTGTTTGTTTCTCCAATTTATTAAATCTTATTTGTTAGATTTTCTTAAGATTTTTTCCAACTTTTTACCTTTAGAGAGTTCATCAACTAATTTATCCAAATATCTACATTTTTTTGTTAATGGATTTTTTATATCTTGTACTTTAACGTTGCAAATTGTACCTGTGATTAAATTAGCATTTTCATTAAGTCTCGCTTCATTAAAAAACTCCTCAAAGGTTACATCTCTTTCAATAAGTTCTTGAATTTTAATCTTATTAAAACCTGTAAGCCAATAAATAACTTGAGTTAATTCTTCTTCTGTTCTACCTTTTTTTTCAACTTTTGATAGATATAAAGGATAAATTTGTGCAAATCTTAGTTGAGCAAATCTTGTATCATGATCTATTTTTGAATTCACAGTTATATTCTCCCTTGTTTATTGTATTTTGTGTAAATTGGTAAGTTTTATTTTATATAATGAATTAAACATTCCTTTTATCAATAGTAAAATCTCTATATATTAAATCATCTCTCTTGATAAATTCTAATTTCTGCCAAAAGGCATTGCCTATAGTGTTTTTTGAAAAAACAACTAATGCTACTTTTTTAATACCTTCTGCATTTAGTGATGAAATAACATTTTTTACTAATAATTTAGCTATTTTTTTTCTTCTATGCTTTTGATTTACTACAGTATGGTAAATATATCCCCGTCTTCCATCATGTCCACATAAAATAACACCAATTAAGTCATTATTTTCTCTACAAATAAAATTGGTTGTAGGATTTCTTCTAAGAAAAGCACTTATTCCTTCTTTTGAATCATCAAGAGTTCTAAGTCCCATTCCCTCTGTATTTGACCATAGTTGAAAAGCTTCTTCATAATCATCAATAGTCATTGTTGTTATATTCATATTTTCCTCTAGTTTGTTTAATTGTTTTATCCTATTAAATCATTTTTTAAATAATCTAATAATTGATTAAGTTTTTCCTTGTTAAGAACATGATATAATCGTTTTCTTGGTCCTGGTCTATGATTTATTAGTCCTAAAGAATAAAGTTTGTTCATATGATATGATACTGTTGAAGGGGAGAGATTCCATTTCTGAGATATTTCTCGACTAAACATATCTTTCTTTGATAATCCTTTTATTATGTTTCTTCTTGTTTCATCAGTAATTAAGTTATAGATATCTTCAATACTTGGATTTGAGTTAAATTCTTTATTTTTCCATCCATAGATGACTATGAATGGATTATCAATATGAATACTATCAAGACAATCATAATAACTTATATATATTTGATTTGGTGTGTTTATATCCTCTTTTTCTGAGTTATAATGTAGTCTTGTTTTAAAGAATTCTTTAGTATTAAGATTAGCTATTTTTGTTTCTTCTTTTATTGTTTTATTCATTTTTTTTTCAATTTCCTCTTGGTATGGGAGAATTGAATTTGTATAGAATGTTTTCAGGTGATATTGCAATTGATCTTTATAAAATTCAGGATGATTTAAGAAGTCAACAAATAAAGTATCTTCATTTTGTCTAACTGTACCATCTGATTTACTTATTACTTCTTTTCCTAAAGAAGGATTATCTAATAATTGATCAAGAGTATATTCAAAATTTTCACCCATTATTACATATTTAGTAAATGTTTTTCCTGAAATAGAGGATAGATATTTTAAAAGGTCTAAAGTTGTATAAATTGAGTTAATTTGAATAATCTTAATTAGGGAAAATATTAAAAGAAGAAATTCAGATCCAAGTAATTTTGATTGTGTTAAAAATATATGAGGATATTTTTTGTTTTGATTATTTTTCCATTCTATTATTTCTTTTGGTATTTGATCTAAATAATATGCCTCATTATTATCCTGAGATGTCCAAGCAAAAAAAGCTACTACTGTTTCTACTGCAGTATTATATTTTATTTTCATATTTGTTTTTCCTCTGTTTTTTTGATTGGTAAATATAACAAGGAAGATAGGATAATGCATACTCCTGCAATTTGCCAAACTAAAGATATTGAATTATATTGAGCTATCCATCCTAAAATTAATGATGCTAAACCCCCTCCTAGTTGCAAAGATAATGAATCAATTGATAAAAAGCTTGATCTATATTCACTTGGGATTGATTTGTGTAATAATGTTTGATGAGGGCCATTTAATGCACCATGGAAGATAAAAATTGAAATAAAACCTATAGTGAAACCTAATAGTGAAGCACTATAGCTTAATCCAATTAAAGCGATACCATGTAAAAATTTCATAAAAAATAGTGTTTTCTTTTCTCCTAAATATTTTGTTAATTTTGTAGAAAATAAACTCCCAATAGAAGCTGCAAAAAAATAAAATGTCGCTAATACTCCTAAGATGAAAGAAGGACTATTAGGTGAAACTTGTTGAACTTTTGGTTGCCAAAAGCTTTCTATGGCACATAATCCTATCCCTAAGAAAAATGAGATTCCAATTAAATATTTTAAAGAATTAGATTTTTTAAATATTGTAATAAGGTTTTTAAAATATTCTTCAACTGTTTCTTTTTTTGATTGTGAAGGAGAATCTTTAAATAATATAATAGATAAAAATAAATGTAATAATATAGCTAAAATTGCAATTAATATATTTAAATTATAACTTCCATATAAATTTAGGCTATCAAATGTAATATTTAAATCAGGAATTATTCCACCTAATAATGTCCAAATTCCAATAGCGGCAGGAGCAACCCCTGCAACAATAGACATACTTTTAGTCAATTCATCACTTTGATTTATTTTTTCATGCATATCAACATACCAAGCTTCCATAGTTCCTGAACTTAGTGCTCTAGATATTCCATATAAAAACATTGCGAAAAATAAGGATATTATTGAATTGAATATTAACAGTACAAATAGACTTATCATATATATTATTCTACTTATTCTGTAAATTGTAATTCGTCCATATTTGTCTGCAAAACCTCCTGTAGGCAATTCAAATAAAAAGATTGTGATAGAAAAAATTGCCATAGCTGTTCCTATCCATCCAAATGAATAGCCTTTCTCTAATAAGAAAAGTGTGCTAATAGGGAAATAAATTCCAAGAGGTAAGTAATTTAATAAAAGGTGTAAAGAGTATAATAATCTCAAATTCTTTATGTTCATACAATATAGTATCATTGTAATCGATATTCATCAAGTATATTCTATAAATATCGAACATATATAAATATTCTTTATCTTTATAATTTAAAAATATGAAGAATATAATAAAAAAAGACTTCTATAGAAAAAATAGAAGTCTTTAATTGGAGGTGGGGGGATTCGAACCCCCGTCCTAACGTGCCACCCACTGGCGTCTACAAGCTTAGTTAATGATTAAAGTGTCGAATTAATTTGGTCCATCAACAACCCGCCTTAATCCCAAGTTGACTTTATTGTCCTTTTACATCGTCAACATATGTAAAAGTAAGCCCTTGAAGTCTTACAAGCTATCTAAAGCTAAGAGCGGCACTCTAAATAACTTGTACGCAACTGCGACTAAGCAGCGAAAGCGTATTCTGCAGTTTCGAAGTATTCTTCGTCTTTTTTTGCAGTTAATTGTGTTTGCTAGTTTTAGGAGTTGGCGCTCCGCTTGCAACCACTGGCCTGATCTACGCCAGTCGAAACCGGTACACCCCCTTTTTCTAAAGGGTGTATTATTAATTTAATGATTTTATTGCAAAAAATCAATATTACTTTAATTATTTTCTTAAAATAACCAATATTGTTTTTGATGTGATAAGGTTGTGAGGATATAATTAATCATTAATATAAGGTTTAAATATTGATAACCTTATATATTCAAAAATATAATTGTTTTTAAAATAATTTAATAATTTGTGTAATACAAATTAAATCAATACTAGATTATATTAAAGAAGTTTTTTTTAATCATCTATAAAACGATTAACATGGTTTAATATTAAATCTAATTCATTTGCATCATAATTTTTTCTATTTAATAAGTTGTTTTTATAAAGACTTTTTAAGTTATATAAAAAAAGAAAATCACTTTTTATTAGAACAATTTGTATTTAATTAAAATCTTTATTTATGAATAAATGATTAATATTTTGTCAAATATTAATATTTATTTAGGTTGTGAATTAATATTATTTTAACTAAATTTATTAAATTTGCATAAATATACAATTTTATGAATTTTATTTTACTATATTAATTTGTTAATTATAATATTAATTAATTTTTTAATTACTTATAAAGTATAAAAATAAATAGCTTTATTGTTTATCTTTGTTAAAAAATTGTTAATTATAACTAATTGAAACTAAAAAATAGTAAATTGCATAATGTATATATTATTCAGTAGTCTTCTATTAGATTCAATTGAAAGAGGAGAATATATATGAAAAAAATTATTGCTACTTTATTATGTGTATCAATTCTAGCATCAACAGTAGTATTTGCAAATGGAACAAGTGAGTCTGCAGATACTAAAACAGTAGAAAAAACTGATATGTTATTATGGTTACCACCATTTGCATCAAGTAAATCAGCTTTAGATGAAACATTTTGGAGTGAAACTTTACAACCTTGGGCAGATGAGAATAATGTAAACTTATCTATCGAAATTACACCTTGGGGTGGTTATGAAGAAAAATACTTAACAGGTTTTGCTTCAGGAGAAGGTCCAGATGTTGGTTATATGTATATGCAAATGTTCTATGACTATATTCAAATGGGTGCTTTAGAAGATTTAGATAAATACTTTAGCCAAGCTGAAAAGGATGAATATTACTATTATGCACAAGGTAATATGATGGGTGGCCAATATTGTTTACCTTTTATTGTCGGTAATGCACGTGTATTATATGCAAACCAAGATATTTTAGACCAAGCTGGTGTTACTCAATTACCAGAAACTTGGGATGAATTTATCGATGTTTGTTTACAAATTAAAGAAAATGTTCCAGGTGTTATGCCATTAGCACAATCTTGGGCTGATCCATCTATTGGTTTATTAGATGATAATTTCTTCCCATACTTCTGGCAAGCTGGTGGTCAAATCTATAATGATGAAGGCACTCAATTAGCTCTAACTGAAACAGATGCTGCATACAAAGCTGCTAATTTCTTACATGACTTAAGATTTAAATATGATATTGTTGATGAAGCTCAATTAGGTATGACTAATGCAACTGATGAATTTAAACAAGGAAAAGTTGCTTTTGTTTGTTTAGGTGCAAACAAGGCAAAAGGTTGGACTGAAGCAGGTATTAACTGGACATTTATCCCATCTCTAAAAGAAACAACAAAAGGTATTTGGGTAGCATCAGATTCATTAATTATGAACAGTGCTTGTGAAAACAAAGACTTAGCAGCATCATTGATGAAAGAAATTACTAGTGCTGATGTAATGGCTAAATTCCATACAGATATTGCTCAATTTACACCAATTTCAAAATCAGAACCTTATAATGATAACCCAGCTTTCAAGGAAATGTATGAAACAGAAACTCAATACTTCCATACATTACCGGTTGCAAAAGCTTCTGCTACAATCTTTGATAATCTATGTAAAAACCTTCAATTAATGATGATGGGAGAAATCTCACCTGAAGAAGCTATTGATAGAACAATGGATTATTCAAAAAACGTTCTATAATTTTAAAATAAAAATTATCAATATAGGAAAGGGGTATCCCTTTCCTATGATTTAGTTTTCTAGGAATAAAAAATGAAAAATAAAAAAGATATTATAATGAGTTATTCGTATATATTGCCATCATTTATATTGATTAGTGTGTTTTCTATCATACCAATATTTATGAATATTTATTATAGCTTTACTAAATTTAATGTATTACAACCAGCACAGTGGGTAGGTTTAACTAATTATATTAGAATGTTATCTGATCCTTATATAACAGCCTCTCTTAGAAATACATTATTGTTTACTTTAATTACTGTACCTCTTCAAACGTTTTTTGCGCTAATTTTAGCTGCCATTTTAGCTGAAGGATTTAGATCAAAGGTTGGTGAATTTATTAAAAGTGCAATGTTCGTTCCTGTTATTGCATCAGCTGTACTTGTTGGGACTCTATGGTCAATTTTTTTAGAACCTTATGGATTAATGAACAATATATTAGAGTTTTTACATCTTCCCACAGTAAATTGGTTAGGAGGTAAAAATTCTTCACTTCTTTCAGTTTGTATGGCTACAGTTTGGAAGAATGTAGGTTATTTCTTAGTAATTTATTATGCAGGTATTATGGATGTTCCTCGTGAGTTATATGAAGCAGCTGAAGTTGATGGAGCATCAAAATTACAACAATTTACTCATATAACAGTTCCATCTGTTTCAGCTGTAACATATCTTATTGTAACTCTTGGTACAATTTGGTCTTTCCAAGTTTTTGATATGGTATTTACTATGACAAATGGTGGTCCTGGTATGTCTACAGTGACATTAGTATTAACTATATATAATGCTGCTTTTAAGAGCTTTAATATGGGATATGCTGCCGCTATTGCTTTGTTAATGTTTGTCCTTGTAATTATTCTTCAAGCAATACAAAGAAAATTCCTTAGTGAAAAAGGAGATAAATAAAATGATAAAACAACATAAAAAAGGTGTATATCATTACATACTATTAATAATTTTATTATTTAATGCTCTTGTTGCAATTTTCCCTTTTGTATATATGGTTTTAATATCCTTCACGCAAAAAGATATTTTAAATATGAATTTTGCAAATACTACTTTTGATTTGAGTAATTATGTTAGAGTTATTAACGGCTTTAATCTTTTAGTTAATTTAAAAAATTCAGTTATTGTTACAGCCTCTTCATGTATTTTAAATGCTATAATTTGTTCTATGGCTGCATACGTATTTGCAAAGAAAGAATTTCCTTTTAGAGATCAAATATTTGCAGTATATTTAGCAACTCTTATGATTCCAGGTCAAGTTAAAATGATTCCAATCTTTGTGATTATGAAAAATCTTGGACTAATGAATACTTATATTGCTTTGATTTTACCAATTATTAATGCTTTTGGTGTTTTTTTGATTAGACAATTTATGGTAAGCCTTCCTGATGATTTATTAGATGCTGCAAGAATTGATGGTTGTGGAGAAAATAGAATATTTGTTTCAATAGTTATCCCACTTGTAAAACCTGTATTAGTATCACTTACAATATTTACATTTATTTCAAGCTGGAATGATTTCTTATGGCCATTAATTATTTCATCAAAACCTGCGATGAAAACATTAACAGTTGCCATTTCTGCTTTGAAAGGTTCTTATTCTACTAATTATGGATTGGTTATGGCTGGTGCAACATTTAGCTTTTTACCTCCATTTATATTATATATTTTCTTACAAAAACAATTTGTTGAAGGTATTGCATTAAGCGGTACAAAAGGATAAAAAATGCCAAATTATGAATTTTATTTAACATCCTCATTAGAAAAAGTATTTTTGAATAAGAGAGCAAAAGAATTTCAAATAGATACTATCAATATAATAAAAAATGATACTTATAATTTTCAATTAGTTTATTTTTTAAGTGATGCTGATAGAGCTTCTAGAAACCGTTACTTTAGAGTGGAAATTGAATCTAGTGAAGATTATGAATTATATGATGTAAATCTTGTTAAATGTGAATATTTAGCTACTGAGTATCGAGATAGGTTCTATCTTGATACAACACCAGGCTTGTATCCAGATTTATTAACTAAGAATGAGGGCACGATTAAACCATTACCCGATAATTTTAAATCATTGTGGATATCTATTAAATCAGGAAATGAAGCAAAAAAAAGTGCTTTTAAAATTAAACTTGTTGAAATACAATTAGAAGATAATACAGGGGCTATCATTGAAAAAAATAATGTAGTTTTTGAAAAAAATATTTCATTAAATATTATAAATCAAAAAAATATAGAATTGCCAATAAAGCATACTCAATGGTTTCATGTTGATAGTATTGCAAATTATCATAAGGTTAAAGTTTTTAGTGAAGAACATTGGAATTTGATTGAAAAATATATTGAATTTGCAGCAAAAAAAAGTGATGTTAATCTTCTATTAACCCCTACATTTACTCCTTCATTAGATACAGATGTAAATAAAGAGAGAAAAACTGTACAATTAATTGATGTTTTTTATAAAGATGGTAAATATAGTTTCAATTTTGATAAACTTGATAGATGGTGTAATCTATGTAAAAAATATGGAATAAAATATTTAGAAGTTGCACACTTTTTTACTCAATGGGGAGCAAAATATACTCCTAAAATTGAGGTTCATGTGGAAGATGATAATAAAAATTCTACTATTGTAAAACAATTTGGATGGCACATAAAAGCAACAGATCCCTCTTATAGAAAATTTTTAGAGGCTTTAATTCCTGAGTTAATAATTAATTTTGAAAAATTTGGATATTCAAAAGATAAATTATATTTTCATATCTCTGATGAACCTAATAAAGAGTGCATTGAAGATTATTCAAGAGCAAAAAAACAAATTAGAGATTTACTTGGTGAATGTAATTTAATTGATGCATTAAGTGACTTTGAATATTATGAGAAAGGGTTAGTTGAAACTCCAATTCCAGCAAATGATCATATTGAACCATTTGTAAATAAAGTAGATGAATTATGGACATATTATTGTATAGCTCAAGGGAATATGGTTCCAAATCGCTTCATTGGGCTACCATCTTATAGAAATCGTGCAATGGGAATTTTACTTTATTTATATAATGTGAAAGGATTTTTGCATTGGGGATTCAATTTTTATGAAAGTGAAAATTCTAGAAAAAGTATTAATCCTTTTTTAAGTGTTGATGGGGAATGTGCTTTTCCTGCAGGAGATCCGTTTTTAGTATATCCTGGGCCAACAACTTCTATAAGAAATGAAGTTCAAAATGAAGCATTTAGTGATTTAAAACTTCTTTGTCTTTTAGAAAATAAAATAGGTAGAGAAAAAGTGATTAAAATAATTAAAGACAACCAGCCTTATTCTTTTAGTTTTACTGATTATCCAAGAAATCAAGAATATTATTTAAAATTAAGAGAAGAGGTATTAAATATAATAAATACATTATAGATATTGATTATTAAAAATGTGTATTTTATATTGAATAACATATGAGAAAAATAAAGAAACATTTAGGATTGACTGAATCGAGATATAAAACTTTTAAAGCAATGATGAGTATTAGTATCGTTGTTTTTCTCATATGTGCAATATTATTTGTTATTTATTTTCAAAAGTTAAGAACTGAGTTAAATGATAATTTTATTGAATTTAATAATTATCTTGACTCTATTGTCGAAACACAATTTCAAAATTCACTTAATTATTCAACAAGTGTAATCCTTGATCCAGCAAATCAAAAAATAGTAGATGAAGCATATAGTCAAGTTGACTTATATAATTATTCAATTAGATTAAATAACTTCGTTACTACAAATCCTTTAGTAAATACTCTTTTTGTTTATTATCCTAAGTTAGATTTAGTAATATGTAATTATGGAGTTTATTCTTTAAAAGAATTTTATTTATCTGAATATGGATATAGTAACAAAGACTTATTTCAAGAATGGAAGTCTGAAGTGATAGATAATTTTGAACTAGGTTTTTCATATAATACTAATTTTGAAGATACTATATATTATACAAGATTATCTGATTCAAAAGATAAAAATAAAAATCAAAGACTTAGACAGTTAATTTTTATATCATTTGATTTAGGACAACTAAGTTTTGATGATAATAAATCTGTTGTTGATGAATTTGGTTTTATAATTGACGAAAACTTGATTCTTTTAAAATCAAATAATAACAGTATTGTGGATTTTCTCTCCGACAATGGTGAAAAAGTTAGAAATAATTTTTTAATAGATGTAAAAGATAATATTATATATAAAAATCAACTTCCGTATTCAAATATTACATTAATAACTAGTATGAGTTTAGCTTCTTATAATGAGAGTATGCGATTTTTAATTATAGCAGCTATTTTAACATTATTAGTAAGCGGAATTTTTTCTCTTTCCTATTCACTAAGAGCAAGTAAAAATGTTCTCCAACCTTTTAGAGATTTAGCAACAAGAATTTCCTCATCCAAATCTTCAAGAGATTCTCTAATGATAATAAATGAAAAAATTGATAATCTTTTAGAAGAAGAAAGTTATAAAGAAGAAATGATTCAAAAACAGTATTATGAAAAACAAAATATATTCTTAGCAAATTTATTTATGAATAATAATGCTGATGATGATTTCTTTAATACTCTTATCAATGAATATGATATTGTATTCCCATATACAAATTTTTTAGTATTGTACTCAAAAGATAAAAATCTCTCTCAATTAATAAAAAAATCAGTAAATTATATGTTTGTAGATATGCCTTTACAATTTAATATTGTTGAAATAGATAGTTATTTGATAGGGGTAATTAACTTTGAAGAAGATGATGCTTTAAAAAATAATATTATTTTAGAGACTGAAGCTTTTTTAAGATATAATTCTTTTGATTTAAATAATATTCTTTTTTCAATTAGTGATATAGTACTAACTTTTTCTGATTTACCATATGCTTTAGCTCAATGTAAATATTTATTAAATAAGAACAATCATTATAGTATTTATTATGATCAATCTCTAATTATCGTTCATGATTTAAAGAAAGCTTTTGATAATGAAGATGTTAAATTGTTTCAAAGCTGTATTTATAAAGTCTTTGCTAATAATACATATATGCCATCAATATTGCTCAAAAACTTATTTAAAGTAATAAAACAATATGATAAAAATATTGAATTTAATTATGAAAATTATGAAAAAGTTAATATTAAAGATATTTTACCAATTATTAACAACAAAGAAAAAAGCCAAGAATCCTATAATACTTTAATAGATAAAATTGATAATATTATTGATAGATCTTATCGCGATGTTAATTTAGGATTATATACTATCAGTGAAGAATTAAATGTAAGTAATACATATATTTCAACAATATATAAAGAATATTACGGTATTGGAATTGTAAATCAAATAAATAAAAAAAGAATTGAATGGGCAAAGCATCAATTATTAAATACTAACAAGAGTGTAAAAGAAGTAGCTATTGAAGCTGGTTTTGCTAGTGATATTACCTTTATTAGAGTATTTAAGAAAATCGAAGAATTAACACCAGGAAAACTTAGAAAAATAAACAAATAAACTTTTTATTATCATTAATTTTTGATATATTAACTTTAATTCTAAATTAAGGACTTTTTATGGGTATTGCAGTTGAAGTTGTTTTAACAATGATTATTTTAATGGCTATTGGGTATTTTATATATGATAGACCTTGGGCAGGGGAAAAGTCTCTTAATGTTATTAGTAAATTATTAGTAAATGTAGCTCTTCCTTGTATGCTTTTATATAGTATGGTCAATAGTGTTTCTCATGACCAATTAATGGATTTTGGAATAATTATTATAATTACTTTTATAATAATAACTTTTATATATTATTTATCTTTTGTTATTGCTAAAATTATTAAAGTTAGAGAAGGAAGACAATGGACTTTTGCTATGATGGGAGGTCTTTCTAACTCTATCTTTATTGGATTACCAGTTTGTACTATGATTTATGGTGAAAAAAGTATACCTATTGTAATGCTAGGTTTTACAGCAGGTAGTATATTTACTATGACTTTTGGGATTATGGGTATAATTAAAGATGCAGAAGCTCTTGGAACAAAAGCGGCTCACCTAAATATGCTAAATCAGCTTAAGAATATGTTTTTAAATCCTATAATAATTGCCTTAATAGTAGGTTTAATATTTAACATATTAAATGTTAAGTATTTCCCTGCTTTAAATACTGCTTTAGGCTATATATCTAATATGATGACACCCCTTTCTTTGTTATTTATTGGTATGTTTATGAGAACAATGAACTTAAAAGAATTTTTACCAGATAAAGATGCTATTGGTGCGTTAATTATAAGATTCATATTAGCTCCTATTATTTCATATATAATATATAAGGGTGTAAGTATTATAGGAATTAATTTTGATGATTATACAATTAACATATTAGTAATGCAGATTGCATGTTGTGTATTGACTATGACCTCTATCTTTGCGATAGAATATAAAGCAGATGGTAAATTCGCAACAAAAACAGTTGCAATAAGTAATATAATATTTTTATTTATCTTACCAATCTATATTTATTTCTTAACATAAGAGGGTATTGTTTTGACACTACTAATAATTCATGGATCTCCTAGGAAAAATGGTTGTTCATCAAATATTGCAAAATTATTGATAAATAAATTAAACCCAAAAAAGGTTTTAGAAATTGATATACATCGCGATAAACTTCCTTACTGTACAGGTTGCATGAATTGTCTTCAAAAAGGTATTGAAAATTGTCCTCACAGTGATATTACTTTAGAGTATAAAGAAAAGATTTTAGAAGCTGATGTAATAATAGTAGCTTCTCCTGTTTATATACTCCATATGTCTGCTCAACTTAAATCATTTTTTGATCATTTTCCAAGTATGTGTATAATGCATCGTCCTGAGAGTGAAATTTTTAACAAGCAATTAGTCATAATATCAACATCAGCAGGTTCTAGTATTAAAAAAACAATAAAAGAAATAGATGGAATTTTCACATTTTTTGGATTTTCAAAAATATATAAACTACCTATAAAAGTAATGGCGGAAAATTATAAAAGTTTATCAGCTAAAAAAACTGAAGAAATTAATAAAAAAGTAAATAAAGTATCAACTAAAATATTGAAAAATCAAAATAAAACAAAAGTTAATATTAGAGTTAGGGGATGGTTTTATATAGCGAGAGTTTTACAAAAAAGAAATTTTATGAGTGAATTAGATAATATTCATTGGAACAATAAAGGTTGGTTAAATAAGTCTAGACCTTGGAAATAAAATATTTTTCTTTTAAATATAGTTTTTTATGATAAAATTATGTGAAGGAAAAATATATGAAATCTACTAACAATGAAGTTCTTTTGAGAGAAAAATTAAGTTATGGTACTGGGATATTAGGACAAAACCTAATTTACAATATGATGAGTATGTATATACTTTTCTATTTTACTGATATTTTAAAAATTCCTGCATCAGTAGCTAGTATAATAATTATTAGTGCTAGTTTATGGGATGCTGTAAATGATCCAATTATGGGTATGATAGCTGATAATACGAGAAGTCGTTGGGGAAAGTTTAGGCCATATTTAATATTTGGATCTTTTTTTATTGGAATGATTACAATACTTTGTTTTGCTAATCCTTTTGTAAATCCATCTTCAATTATTACATATGCTGCTATTACTTACATTCTTTGGGGAATGCTATTTACAGCTTGTGATATTCCTATTTGGGCATTATCTTCTGTTGTTTCTGAAAAGTCTGATAAACGAGACAATCAAGTAACAATTGGTAAAATTGGTGCAACCATTGGAGTTGTTATTTCCTCTGTATTATCTGTTCCAATATTAAATTTATTTGGAGGAGAGAGAAGTAAAATTGCCTATCTATATTTAGCTATTATATTTGCAGGTTTTGGTTGCATATTAATGTTTTTCACAGGAGTGTTTTCAAAAGAGAGAATAGTTCCTAAAAAAGAAAAAGTGCCCTTTAAAGAAAATATTAAAACTATTATTTATAATAAACCTCTTTTATTATTAATGATTGCATTATTTATTATTAATTTTATTAATAGTATAAGACAGAGTGTACAAATTTACTTTGCAGTTTATACTTGGGGTGATGCAAATTATATGACATTAATTGGATTATCACTTGTAATTGGTATGCTAATTGGTATGAGTATATCTCCTTTATTATTAAAGAAATTTAAGAAAAGAAGCGTATATATTATCACATGTCTTATTGGCTCACTGGTCTGTTTTATCCCATATTTTATAGATTATTCAAATATTATTTTAGGATTAATATTTATAGGGTTATCATTTTTATTTAGTGGTATCGCAATGATAATTACTACAAGTATGTTAATGGATACAATAGATTATGCAGAGTATAAAAATAATTTTAGAAGTGAAGGAATAGTTTTTTCTATGAATACTTTTTTAACGAAACTAGGAGCTACTATTTCTAGATTAATTTTAGGAGCAAGTTTAATCATTTTAAATTATGTAGAAAATGCACCAATTACACCTAAATTACAATCTGGTTTCAGCTTTATGGTTTATATAATACCTTCCATTGCTTTTATTATAGCAATTTTTCCAATCTATTTTTATGAATTGGATGAAAATGAATTGAAAAAAATAAAATCAGTATTGAGAGAGAGTAGAAAAGAAAATGAATCAAATTAATTTAATTGAACAATTATTTCAACCACCTAAGATTGAAGATGCAAAGAGAGTTTTATGTATTCAACCTCATAGTGATGATAATGAGATTGGAATGGGAGCAACAATAAAAAAACTATCTAATATGGGATGTGAAATTCATTATTTAACAATAACAGATGGGAGACTTGGAACTAATAATCAAAAAATTAAGCCAGATGATTTAAAGAAAAAAAGAAAAAAGGAGTGTGAAAAAGCAGGTAAAGTTCTAGGTGTTAAAGACTTTTATTTCTTTGATTACAAAGATGGATCTTTAAAAAATACTAGAAAATTAAGTTATGAAATATGTGAATTAATTAGAAAAATAAAATGTGATTATGTTTTTACAGTTGATCCATATAATCATTATGAAGCACATCTAGATCACATTATTGTAGGTAAAGCTGTATCTCAAGCCGTACTAGGTGCATCACTTGCTTATTATCCAGAAAATACAAAGACAAAACCCTTTGAGGTAAAAGCTTTAGGTTATTATTTTACTTCAAATCCCAATACATTTATAAATATTGATATGGAAATAGAATCTCAATTTGAAGCAATGAGTAAACATGAGAGTCAACTTGATGAAAACATGTTATTATTGTTTAAGGGATATTTATCAAATCAATATGTTAATTATGCAAAAGAAAAAGAGAATAATTTCTCACAAGGTTTGAAATTACTCTCTCCATTACAACTTCATTGTGTAGTAGAAGCAAACATAATTTAAGTATTATAGCATTATATTAAATGTAGTTTTTAATATAATGCTTTTTAATTATGCTTCTTGTTTTAAAATATTATTTAATATTATTTTTTCATCAAATCTAATAAGTGCAATACATGCTAGTATGCATAGAATTGCAGCAGAGATTGCAGCCATTCTATAACCTGATGTTCCACTTGCAGCGAAACCTGTGAAAATTAACATAGCTAAAGATTGGCCTAGTTTGAAAGCAAAAGTTCTTGCGGCAAAGAACATTCCATTTCTATTTTGCTTAGTTTTAAGTTCATCTTCTTCTGCAACATCAGCAACCATTGCCTGTGGTAGAATACCTAAAATTGCCATAGAAATTGATGCGATTGCAACTATCATTACTCCCCAAGCAAATCCTCCGAAACCTATAATTCCGGATAGAGATGTTAAAGTATAATCAAATGCAAAAATAATAAAAGCAATCATTACCATTTTCTTTTTCCCGAATTTAGGAGCTAGTTTATTAACAAATGGATACCAAATAAGGGATAATGCTGTCATTAATACAAATAAAGTTGCACTATCTCCTTCAGTTAATCCCATTAGAGATACAACAAAGAAAGGAAGTCCTGTTTGGAAAATAGTAAGAGCTGTAAAATATAATACATCACTATAAACAAATGTTCTGAAATCTTTATTACTAAATGTTGTTTTTAAAGATGTAAAGGCATTTTCATTATTAGCTTCAACTTGCTTTAATTTTCTCTCATCAATAAAGAAAGTAGGAATTAACATTAAAATACAAGCAATTACACTAAGAGATCCAAATGTAATACGCATAGCTGTAACACGAGGGAAGGCTGGAGTTAGCATACCCCAAATTACAGGAGCAACATAAGCTAGAGATGTTCCAACAATGAAGGTTAGAGAAATTGCTGTACTAACTGCGATTCTGCTTTTTTGATCATGTCCTATAATAGGAATTAATGCATTATAAGGGGTACAATAAATAGTCATACATAGATAAAAACCTAATAACATAACCAATAACCATATTACATTAATATTTGAAATAGTATTTTTTGGAGCAAAGAAAACTAAAGTAGTAACAATAGAAAAAGGTATGGCTATTTTTCTCATAAAGGGTATTCTTTTCCCTTTAGGGTTTTTAGATCTATCACTTAAATTAGCGATATAAGGGTCAGTAAATGCATCAAATATCCTTCCAATGAAGGTAATTAATCCTATAATGGTAATGACTTTTAAAATAACATTACCTTGTTGGATAAATATTGTTTGCCCTGCTGCAATAGATTCAGCTGAAGGCTGATAGAAATATACAAGCCAGTTTGAAATAATACCAGCTAGCATTGCCCAACCCATTTGACCTAATGCAAAAATCCAAATAGTAGATGTCATATTAACTCCTCTTGCAATAATTAATTGCTATTTTTATATGTGTATCAAGTTTATTTTTTGTTGATATTAAATTATCAAGTGGTATAATTTTGGGATTAACGGCACCTTTTATACAAGTTTGAAGGAGAGAAGAAGCTACAGTATAATAGAAAGTATCAAAATCTTCTAATTCTCTAAAGCTTTGATCTTTTAATCCTTTATTATATATTTCTTTAGATATATTATAAAATTTTAAATATAAGTCATTATAAGTGTTCAAATCATCTTCAATTTTGTTATACGTGAAATAATTATCAAATTCAGATAAAAATTTTAAAAAAGGTTTATTTTTTTCAAAAAATACTACAAATTGAAATAGAAGGCTCTCAAATTCATCGATAGCTTTTTTTTCTTTAAAATCTATATTATTTACAAGGTCGTCTATTTCTTTTGAAATTGATGTTAATTTATATATTGCGCAATTAGAAAGTAAGTTGTTCTTATTTTTGAAATATCTATAGATAGAAGCTACTCCAACATTTGAGGCTTCAGCTATTTCATTAAAAGTTACATTTAAAACACCTTTATTCACAATTAGTTCAAAAGTGTTATTTAATATATTTTCAATGTTTTTATTTTTGTATTTTTCTACAGTTGAGGAAAAGTTTTCCATTGACAGCTCCTATTTGCGATGATAGTATTACTATCACACTGATAGTAATACTATCATTATAATTTTTATTTGTCAAAAAAAAAGAGGAATAAGATGGAAATTTTTTCAAACAAGATATCAGCAAAAGATGAAAAAAAAGCAAAAAAAAATTATTTAAAGAATAAAAAGAAATTTGGTGATGATAGCAATGAAAAATACCATTTAGCATTATCAAATAATAAGGTTTTAAATGATTTAAATACATATAATTTAACTTTGGCAGATAAGAAATTGAATTTAGATGTCAAAAATCCTGTTGTTATTGGAAATATTAGGATGGGTTTTGGACATTATAGGATTGCAATGGCAATGTGTAGTGCTGCTAACTATTTAAATAAAACACCTTTATGGATGGATTTAGCATCTTTTGAAGGTACTACTATGTCTAAATTAATTCAAAATCAAAATAGATTATATTCTATGGGTTCAAGATGGTCTCAAAAATATAAATTATTTAATAAATTATATTGGGAGCCTTTAAATAGCGTTGGATTTGCTAAGCTAAGTTATAATGCAAGTGATTTATATAATGCAAAATTAATGTCTCCTATTTTTAATGATTTCGATAAAGATATTCCTTTTGTTGGTACCCATGCATGGACAGCTCAAGCTGCAATAGAAGCAAAAATGACAAAAGTTGTAAATGCAATTCCAGATAACTGGCCAATGGCTTTGCATTTTTCACCTGGAGCTCTTCATACCGTTCAAACGCATTCTTCTTATTTAGGATATAGAACTCTAAGAAATATGAAAGAAGGCGAAGTTGTTAATTTAAGTAATAATGATATTAAGATGGTTGGACATTATATTGATCATGAATTAGTTTCTAATATTGAAATTGATTGTGCAAAGCGTATACATAATGCAGAAACTAATAAGAAACCAGTTATATTATTAACAATTGGGGGAGCTGGAGCTCAAGCCGAATTATATTCTAAATTAATAGATAGTGTTAAAGAAAAGGCTATCATATTAATAAACGTGGGTGATCATGAAAGTGTTTTTAATCAAATGAAAGAACAATACCAAGATGCGATTATTCATAACGGTTACTCTGATGTGAAAAATTTTCATGTTTCTGATAATATTCATTTATTTTATGATAATGATATATTTAGTGCTGTATATACTACTAATTTATTAATGAGACAAAGTGATCTTTTGATTACAAAACCTAGTGAATTGTCTTTTTATCCAATTCCAAAACTTATGTTAAAAAGAGTTGGTGGACATTAAAAATGGGGAGCTATACATTCAAGTGAATTTGGGGATGGTACTTTTGAATGTGAAACTCCAGAGCAAACAATAAATATGTTAAATCTTTTAATCGATTATCCTGAAACGAGAATAAATTTAAATAATAACATAATCAATTCAAAAAAAATCGGTATGTTTGATGGCGCATATAAAGTAATAGAAGAAGCTTTTAAAAGATAATTTAATATATTTTTAATAATTATCTAATTTTAGCAAAATACTTTTTTTGTATATTTCTCTTGAATTATAAAACAGGAGAAATATATTTATGAAAAAAATTGTTTCAATAATGATGTTATCATTAATGTGTAGTCTTTCTTTATTCGCTGAGGGAACTAAAGAATATCAAGAAGCAGCTAAATCAACTAAATCAAAGGCTAAAAATGTTATTTTATTAGTAGGCGATGGTATGAGTACTGCCCAAATTGCAACAACTGATGCATATTTAGGTGCTCAAGAAGGTAAATTTGTTTCGAAATTAAATTTTGAAAAATGGGAAAATCAAGGTTTGACTTCAACTTATGCTTCTAACAGTTTAATTACTGATTCAGCTGCAGCTGGAACTGCTTTAGCAACAGGTGTAAAATCTTATAATGGTGCAATTTCTGTAGATCCAAATAAAAAAGAATTAAAATCAATCTTAGCTTATGCACAAGATTTAAATAAATCTACTGGTATTGTTTCAACAACTCGTGTTACTCACGCAACTCCAGCTGTATTTATTTCAAATAACATAAGTCGTAATGCAGAAAACGATATTGCCGTTGATGAAGCTTATAGTGGTGTATCTTTCTTAGCAGGTGGAGGCTATAGATATTTTGTTGGTAAAGAAAATTCAGCAAATCTAAAATCAAAAAGAACAGATAATAGAGATTTAATAGTTGAAATGCAAGATATGGGTTACACTTCATTTATTGGTGAAGATTCAACTGATAATTTTCTAAATTATGAACCTAAAGCAGGCGAAAAAATTGTTGGTCTTTTTGGTTATTCACACCTAGATTATCAAATTGATAATACCAACCAACCAACACTAGCTCAAATGACTGATAAAGCCATTGAATCATTATCGCAAGATGAAGATGGTTTTTTCTTGATGGTTGAAGGTGGTAGAATCGACCATGCATGTCATGCAAATGATGCTGTAACAGCCATACAAGATACTCTAGCGTTTGAAGATGCTGTTCAAGTAGCTATTGATTTCTATAACACTGACCCAGAAAATACTTTGATTATAGTCACAGGGGATCATGAAACTGGTGGTTTAACCTTAGGTTTTGCAGGTACAAAATATTCAAGTGCTTTTTCAATACTTCAAAATCAAAAAATTTCGTATGAAAAATATGGTAGTATATTTAACGATTATAAAAAATCTCATACAATTTATAATTGTTCAATAAGTGATTTAGAAGATGACTTATTAAATTACTTTGGTTTGACTGATTTATCTGATCAAGATAAATTCGAATTGCAAGATGCTTTAGAGAGATCAATTGCTGGTGAAGTAATTAAAGGCTCACAAACTTCTGACTATTTATTATATGGTGGTTATGAACCATTTATCATGGAAATCACTCACCAATTAAACCAAAAAGCAGGTGTTGGTTTTACATCATATTCACACACAGCTGTTCCTGTTGCAACATTCGCATTAGGTCAAGGGGCTGAAGTTGTAACTGGTATGTTTGATAATATTGATATATTTACATTCATGTTTGATGTAATGGGAGCAACAATTTAATATAATTATGGATAATCAAAATAATAAATTAAGTCGAAATTTTACTATAATATTAAGTTTAGTAACAATAATTTTATTTTTTATTCCAAGTCCAATTTTTAACACAAACCAATCACCCGTAGCTTATAAAGCTCGGGTGATTAGCGTAGATAATACTAATTTGGAACAATATGGTATCGCAAAAGTAGGGAGTCAATCAGTAGAAGTTGAAATTTTAAATGGACCTTTTAAAGGCAAAATAGTTTTTGGAGATAATTTGTTAATGGGCAAAATGGAACTTGATACAGTCTATGGTATTGGAGATAAAGCTTTAATTACTGTATATGATATGGATAGTGATAATGCGAGTGTTACATTACTTGGTTACTATCGTATTAATGTAGAAATAATTCTTTTATTACTATTTGCTGGTTTTCTTGTTTTTTTTGCGGGTTGGATTGGTTTTAAAGCTCTAATTTCTTTTTGTTTTTCTGCTCTAATGATAATAAAAGTATTATTACCTTTATTTTTATTAGGATATAATCCGATTATTTTTTCTATGATTTTAGTAATAATTTTATCATTTGTTATTTTATTTGTTATTGGTGCTTTTACAAATAAAGGATTAGCAGCTTTTCTTGGAACTGTTTCTGGTATTATAGTTACTTTTGTTTTAGGATATATATTTACAATGTTGATGCACATCAGTGGAAGTGTTAAACCTTTTATGGAAACTCTTCTATATAGTGGATATTCAAATTTAAATATAACTGATATATTTATTGCTAGTATTTTTATTTCTGCAAGTGGGGCTCTTATGGATATTTCTATGGATGTTGCTGCTAGTATGGAAGAAGTGTATATTCATAATCCAAAATTAAATCAATCTGAGTTAATTATATCAGGATTACGAGTTGGAAAGACTGTTATTGGAACAATGACAACAACATTGTTATTAGCGTATTCTAGTAGTTATATGGGCTTAATGCTTGTATTTTTGGCTCAAGGTACACCATTTGTTCAAATACTTAACTTAAATTATGTGAGCTCAGAAATATTGATTACTATTGTGGGTAGTTTTGGACTTGTTTTAACAGCTCCATTAACAGCAATTATTGCAGGAATATTATATACAAAATCAAAAAAATAAAATCATTATATTATCGATACTAACTTGATAAAATGTTATCTATTTGATAAAAAATAGTTAGCATTTTTTTGCTTCATTCAAAGGGAAGGTAAATTATTTATGAAAAGTGAAATAATTGAAGTTAAGTTAGAAGATAATAATATACAAAAATATCAAGTTGTATCTGATTTCAAATGGAATGATCTAGTTTTTGAAATTCCACCTTTTGATAAAAGAGTAATAAATGCAATGGCACATTTATTTCATATTCAAATAATTCCAAAAGCCCCTAATAATTATGGTACTTTAATTTTTTATAATTTAGATCAATCAATAAATTATTTAGATAGAAATACAGATATTGGATATATATTTGATGATAAAATTCTTTTTCAATATTATTTAAATAAATCAATTGAAGAAAATAAGGTTTCTATAATTAATGATGAAATCATAATAGATGATTCTTATTTAAAACCTATTTTCAACAATTTAATCGAAAAGGGATTGGTGAGTATAGCTAAAGGAAATTTATCTACAATTACATTTTTTCCTGTTTCAAATGAAATGGGATATTTATCAGAAATAAAAAATGCTAAATTTTTAGTTAATAGTCATTTCTTTTTAATGGAGCAAGAAGATATAGATTCTCCTTATGGAGAACTTGGAACTCCTCATGGATTTACTATGTATAATTCAAAAATAATTTTACCTCCTCTCAATCATCGAAAGAGTTTAACAGTTGATGAAAATGATAATGTTAAAATATTAAAATTACATGTTACTGATTTTGAAGTAAATATAGATAATACAATTTTTAAACATAATAAAAATTGTACTTTTTATAGCAGACCTGAATATAGAATAACTCCAAAGTGTGAAGGTTATTCTATAGTGATTGTAAAAGATAAAGTAGTCTCTATAAAGAAAAATGGTGAAGTAACTATCCCCATGGCGGGGTTTGTTATTCAAGATGTTGATATTGATTGTATAAAATCAGTAAAAGTAAATTATTCTTATAAAGAAAATTACAAATTTGCTATTCAAGTTGGTCCTACAATGATTGAAGATTCATATCAACATCTTGATTTTGATACTCCTTTTTATCGACAAACTGGAGTACCTTTTCCTTCTACTTCTTATCCATTAGATTTTGAGAAGGGAAGAGCCTCTAGAATTGGGATAGGAGAAAAAAATAATAAACCTCTAATTATTTGGGCTGAAGGTGGAGGAAAATTAGGGCATATTAAAGGAAAAGAAAGTTGCGGAGCATCTCTATTAGAATTTTCAAATTTTTGCAACAATTATGGTATAACAAATTTAATTAATCTTGATGGAGGTGGATCTTCTCAAATGATATTTAATGGAGAGAAAAGTCTTAAGATATCAGGTAGAAAAAAGGATAAAATTACAGAAGCTGAAAGACCAATTCCTTATGCAATTGTAATTAAATAATAGTTATTTTTTATTAGTTATTAATTGAAGAAAAGAGTTTGTTCTTAAAAATTTGATTAATCCAATTACTAAATAAGTAATTATTATTAAAAATAATAACCATTTAATATTAGTGAAAACAACACTTGGAATAATATATAATTGATTTGTTGATTGTATATATTGAAGTGTTGTTATATTTTCTAGCATATCAAAGAAAAATAATAAAATAATGAATATATTGAAAAGATTAAAATATTTATTTTCTCTGTTAATTTTAAAATTCATAAAAAAGAAAAAAGAGCAATAGCTAATTGGCCAAATGATATCATAAGAAGTTGCCAAAATAAAATAAGAGTGTAAGTTATCCCTAGAAAATTTGTTGCAAATTTCAACAAATTTAGAAACAGTTAAAAATAAATTCATTTCCGCAAGTGTAAAATTAAAATGATTTTTTATATAAATGTTTATTGTTATAAAAGATATAATCATTATAACAAATGATATAGGTAAAAAATTATATTTATATTTTTTATTCATATTTCTCCTCTAAAAATGATAATATATCTTCTAATACTATTTCTTCAATTGTTGTTTCAATTTTTCCGTATTCAGATAATTCACCTGTTTCACTAGCTTGCATCAAATGATTAAAAGTATCATAAATAATAATATTGTTTTCATTATTTAATAATTCTTTAAAAACAGGAATATTTAATTCTTTTTCAACTTGAGTATCATTACTTCCTTGTAGTATTAGGGTTGGAATTGTGATTTGTTTTAAATAATCTCTTGGATCTAATTTTAAAAAGGTTCGATACCATGAAGAATTTAATACGTTAAACGATTGTTGTGAACTTGATGCATCATTTCCGAACATTGCAAAATAAGGTAATATAATGTCTTTTCTCTCTTCTATTGATTTTGAATCATCGAGTAGTACAGTAATTACATCATCAATTTTTGAATCAAAAAAATCTAATGTAGATTGATTTGAATTAGCAATTATTAAACTGTGAAGTACTTGATTTTTATATGTTTCTGCACCACTAATTGCAGGTGAAGCCATTAAAATTAATTTATCAACTTCATTAGATAATATTTGTGCAACAATTCCTCCTTCACTATGTCCTAATAATATATAGTTGTTAAAATCATAATTTTCTCTTAAATAATTAATTTGTGCTCTAATATCATTTGCTATATCAAATGTAGTATGATTGCTAACATCTTCTCCATGATACCCATAATCATCACATCTAAGAGTATAATACCCATTATTAGTTAAAAAATCACTTATAACAAAAAAAGGTTTGTGGGCAAATAATTCCTCATTTCTATCTTGAATTCCACTTCCACTAATAAAGATTACAATATCATTTTTTTCTTTATCTTGAGGAATTGTTAATGTTCCATAGTATTTATTAAAATTTGTTTTATTAATTATTTCAACATTTTTTTGTTGATAAGAAATTTCTGTTGGTGTTTGATATCTTATAATTTCAGGTTTTTCTTTTTTTTCCGTTTTAAACAATACAATTGGTATTTCCATCCCATTTTGTTTAAATGTTCCAATTATATCATTAGCACTTTTTTGTCCTATTATTTCAAATTTTATTAAATCTGAATAAATTCTAATTTCATTTTTTGAATTTATTTCATAACTTACTTCAAAATCATTGAGCATTTGATCAGGGGAGGAAAATAATACAATATTATTTTGTATTTCAAAAATTAATGGTAATGTAATGTTTTCATTTACATATAAATCAGCACTATAATAACCTAAAAAATCTATTTTTTCTTTAAAAATTGTTTCTTCATTATTACCACGCGTAAATAATGATTCACAAATAAACAAAATTGATACAAATATAATTAATTTTTTCATGATATTTCCTATTTAAATGTATTATAACACATGATTTATAATATATAAAAAAAACTATTAGATAAATAATATTTATACATAAACCTATTATTATTTATTGACAAATTACTGAATAATGTTGAAAATAAAAAACAATAGAAGGCGGTGTGTTGTGGGTACAAAAAGTTCAATAATAGAAGTAGCAAGAGAAATTTTTTTAGAGAAAGGTTTTAAAAAAGCGAATATTAGAGATATAGCAAGTGCAGCTGAAGTTTCAACAGGTGCAATTTATGGCTATTTTGAAAACAAAGAAAAATTATTTGAAGCATCTATTGGACCACTTCCAAAAGAATATTATCATAAATATTTAAATGCTTTATCTAAAATTAATACTGTTAATGTTGATGTAATATTAAAAAAAATGAAGCGAAATCATATTGACGGAATTGAATTATTTCTAGATTATGTTTATGCAGATCCTATTGCTTGGAAACTTGTTATGAAAGGTGATGGTACAAATTATTACAATCATTTAGATATAGTTATTGAAAAAGAAATCGAAGCTTTTTGTAAATATTAAGATATTTTAAAAGAAAATAATATATATCACTTTAGTCCGAATATTAATGTTATTACTTGTTTGATATCTAATTTAATACATGATTTAATGGATGTAATTACTCTTGGATTAACAAGAGAAGAAGCATTTGAGTTTGCAAATCAAATAGCAAAATTTTTCTTTGATGGATGGTCAAATTTATTAAAGATAGAAAGTTTTCTAGATAATGATAAGTAGGAGATAAAATGGATAATTTATTAAATAAGCTTGATGAAGCAACTAGTTATATAAGAGAAAAAATTGGTGATGTAAAAATTGATATTGGGATGGTTTTAGGAAGCGGTTTAGGTGATTTAGCTAATGAAGTATCAAATGCTGTATATATTCCTTATTCAGAAATCCCAAGTTTTCCAAAATCAACTGTAGCAGGTCATGCAGGTAGATTGGTTATTGGAGCCTTAGAAGGAAAAACTGTATTATGTATGCAAGGCAGATTCCATTATTATGAAGGTTATAATATGGATGTTGTTGTTTTTCCAATTCAAGTAATGAAAAGATTAGGTATTGATAATCTGTTATTAACAAATGCAGCAGGGTGTACAAATAAAGATTGGAAACCAGGTGATTTAATGTTAATAAAAGATCATATCAAATTAATTTCAGATAATCCTTTAAGGGGTGCTAATTGTGAAGAATTAGGTCCAAGGTTCTTTGATATGTCAAATGCTTATGATAAAGATTTGAGAACTTTCGCAAAAGGTATCGCCTCAAAATTGAATATAGAAGTTAGAGAAGGTGTTTATCAATTATTTACCGGCCCTTCATACGAAACTCCAACTGAAGTAAAATTAGCTAGATTGCTTGGTGCAGATGCAGTTGGTATGTCGACTGTTCCAGAAGCAATTTCGGCAGCTCATATGAGCATGAAAACTTTAGGTATTAGTTGTTTAACAAATATGGCAGCAGGTATTTTAGATCAACCATTAAACCATGAAGAAGTATTAGAAACTAGTTTGCGCGTAAGATCTAATTTTATTTCTTTAGTAAGGGAAATAGTAAAAGAATGGTAGATTATAAAACTATTATTAATAGATTAAACCTTCAGCCTTTAGAGGTTGAAGGTGGTTGTTTTAAAAGGGTTATTACTTTAAAAAATAATCATGAAGAAGAAATAGGTAGTTGTATTTATTATTTAGTTACCCCTTCTTCATATTCTTCATTGCACAAGGTTTTGAAAGATGAGATTTGGTATTTTTTAGAAGGCGATCCTTTATTACAGATTCAATATGATGAAGAAAATGAAGAATTTTCATCTGTAATTATTGATAAGGCATCAAATAATGGGACACCAATGCACCTAGTTGAAAAAAATGTATGGCAATCAACTATTTTAAAAGAAGGTGGAAAATGGGCTTTAGTTGCTACAACTGTTATACCTGGTTTTAAATATGATGATTTTATTCATTACAATGATGATATTGTAAAAACTATTGGTGAATTTTGTGATATTAAGAAATTTATATATTAATTGAGGTTATAATGAAAGCTCTCGTAATTGGTGGAACTAGTAATTTAGGGATAAGTATTTTAAATGAATTGAAAATTAAGGGATATGAATTATTATTTACTTATTCTAATAATGAGAAAGATGCGAAAGAGTTAGAGAAAAAATATAAAGCTAATTGTTTTAAAGTAGATATAAGAGATGATAAGCAGGTATTTAATTTATTTAAAGATATTAATGATATAGATTTATTAGTAGTTGTTTCTGGTATTTTTAGTGTATCTTCTCAAAAAGATTTAACTCTTGAAGATTTTAATAAAGTTATTGATATAAATATAAAAGGTACTTTTTTAGTAGTTAAGAATGCTATTGAAAAAATGAATGAAAATAGTTCAATTGTATTAATTTCATCAACAAATGCTTTTCATCCTGGATTCGGAAATACTGTTCATTATGACGCTTCAAAGGGTTTTATTGTCTCTTATACAAAAAGTTTAGCTAGTGAATTAGGACCTAAAAAAATCAGAGTTAATTCAGTTGCTCCTGGTTTAATTGAAGCTCCCTATTTATATAATGATGAAAATCCAGTATTAAAAATGCATTTAGATAGAGCTATAATAAAAGAAACAGTAAAAGCTCAAGAAGTTGCTTCAACTGTTTCTTTTCTTGCTAATAATAAAGCTATTGTCGGTCAAACAATCGTTGTTGATTGCGGATATTTAATTGGTTAATTCTCATTTTCCAAATCATGCAAGTTAAATGGTGTAGTTTGATAAACAAAATAATTTAACCAATTGCTAAATAATAGATTTGCATGAGATCTCCAGCTTACTATTGGTGTTTTTGTATCATCATCATTAGGAAAATAGTTTACAGGGATTTGTATATCAAGTCCCTTATTTTTGTCCCTTAAATATTCATTTTTAAGAGTGTCTCTGTCATATTCACTATGTCCTGTAATAAAGATATGCTTTCCTTTATTATTAGATATTGCATACACACCAGCTTCCTTAGAAGTTGCTAAAATTTTCAAGTCATGTTCTTTTTCTATATCTTTTTCATCAATTGTTGTATGTCTACTGTGAGGAGCAGGGAAGATTTCATCAAACCCTCTTAAAAGAATTGGATGTTGATATACTACTTTATGTTTATAGATTCCAAATAACTTTTTATCTAAAGGCTTTTTGTTTATTCCATAATGATAATACAATCCTGCTTGAGCACCCCAACAAATATGGAACGTAGAATGAACATGTTTTTTAGACCATTCCATAATTTCACAAAGTTCACTCCAATACGAAACCTCTTCAAATTCCATTTGTTCAACAGGTGCACCTGTTATTATCATGCCATCATAATATTTATTTTTTATTTCATCAAAAGTTTGGTAAAATGATAACATATGGTCAGCACTTGTATTTTTTGATACATGTGTTGACATTTGAATTAAATCTAATTCAACTTGAAGAGGAGTGTTTCCTAACAATCTAGATAATTGCGTTTCTGTATTTATTTTTGTTGGCATTAAATTTACTAATGCAATTTTTAGTGGACGGATTTCTTGATGGTAAGCACGATATTCATCCATTACAAATATGTTTTCACTTTCTAATACCGCTCTTGCTGGTAAATTGTTAGGAATTCTTATAGGCATATTATTTTACTTTCTCCAATGCTTGGTCTATGTCTTTAATTATGTCATCGATATCTTCTATTCCAACACTGAATCTTATAAAGTTAGAACTTATTCCACAATTTATTAATTGTTCATCAGTTAATTGTCTATGTGTTGTAGAAGCAGGGTGAAGAACTGATGTTCTAGCATCAGCTACATGTACTACTATTTTAGCTAATTCTAAGCTATCCATAAATGTTTGAGCAGCTTCTCTTCCACCTTTTATACCAAATGATACAACGCCACTACTATATCCTTTATATAGATATTTTTGAGCTCTCTCATGAGATGGATCATCTTCTAATCCAGGATAATTAACAAATACAATTTTATCCGTTTTTGTTTTTAGATATTTAGCTACAGCTAATGCATTTTCACTGTGTCTTTCGATACGAAGAGCAAGTGTTTCAAGGCCTAAATTAAGAAGGAAAGCTGTCATTGGTTGGGGAGTAGATCCTAAATCTCTCATTAATTGAGTTCTTGCTTTTACAATATATGCTGCATTTTTAAATTGTTCTGTATAAATTACTCCATGATAAGAATCATCCGGTTCTGTAAGTCCTGGATATTTATTATCTACTGACCAATCAAACTTGCCAGAATCAACAATTACTCCACCAACAACGGTTGCATGACCGTCCATGTATTTTGATGTAGAATGAATTACTATATCTGCTCCAAAATCGAAAGGTCTACAAAGAATAGGAGTTGCAAATGTGTTATCTACAATTAAAGGTATATTTAAATCATGAGCAATATTTGCATATTTTTCGATATCTAAAACATATAATGCAGGGTTTGCGATAGTTTCACTAAAGAAGAGTTTTGTCTTTTCATCAGCTAAATTTTTAATATCTTCTTCACTCATATCTAGTGTAACAAAACGAGTTTCAATGCCCATCTTTTTAAGAGTTACTGAAAAAAGATTGGTTGTTCCTCCATAAATTGTAGCAAGGGATAAAATATTATCTCCAGCTTCTGCAATATTTAGAACAGAAATAAGAGAAGCAGCTTGTCCAGAGGAAGTACACATTGCTCCAACACCACCTTCTAAATCTGCAATTTTCTTTTCAACTGCATCAACTGTTGGGTTAGATATTCTTGTATACATATGACCTGCTTTTGTTAAATCAAAAAGTTGAGCCATTTCTTGAGAACTATCATATTTGTAAGTAGTGCTTTGAAAAATTGGAAGTTGTCTTGCTTCACCGTTTTTAGGATCATATCCACTTTGAATACATTTTGTGTTTATTTTATAGTCCTTCATTTTTCCTCCAGGAATTTAGATTATTTTAAAATATCATAATTTTGTTAGTTTTAACAATATAATAAATTTAAAAAGCGAATAAAATATGTATTTTTATTAGTTATTTGCATATATAAAACAAAATATATGTTATTCTTAATAAATAATTGTGTTATTATTATACACTATGGAAGAGAATTTTTACTCATTAACTTTAAGAAAAAAACTTAAAGTTATATTTATTTGGTTAAAATTAATAATTATTGATCTTAGATTGAAAATTATACCAAGTAAATTTAATAAAAAGTGGTTATTTAATAGTAAAAAATTTAAAGAATCTAAACAAGTAAATGAAGTTGAACTTGAAAGATTCTTAAAATATATCAGAATTGCCTCATCACATTCATATATTTTTAATATGAGTTGTTTGCGCCAATCTTTATTAATCAGGAGATATTTAAATAGCCAGAAAATTACATCTAAAATTGTTTTTGGTTTAAATAAGGATTCAAAACAAAATTATAATGCACATGCATGGGTTGAAGTAGATGAATTAAAAATAGATCCAACTAATAATTTTGTGTATTTTACATCTTTCAAAAATAATTAAATTAATTTTTTATTTTTTAATTGTGTCAATAATTCATTTATATCAGCTTTAATTATCTCAATATCTTCATTATATTCTAATGAAATATTCTTTGCTGTTTCATCTATATCAGCCCCATTGATTAATAATTCAACAATTTTAGTTGCACTTTCATTAAGACTAAAATAGTATCCATTTTCTATATCCATTAATATTTTTTCATCGTCTAAATCACTAACCATTACAGTATCTTTAAATTTTATCATTTATTAATCCTTTATCTCCTTCATCTATATTAACTATTTTTTCTGCAACTAAATGAGGGTCTATAAATCTATTTGGTCTAGTTAAACTATATACTTTAGCAGATTTTGTATATTCTAATAGTTGCTTATATATGTTTATATCAGTATCTATCATATTTATTCTATTTATATGAGGAATAATTAATTGAATTTTTTCTCCACCTTTTACTTCTCTTATTTTAATCTCATTAATATCACTTTTAGATATAATAAATATTTTATCTAATTTTGTCTTTTCATTAATTGAATTAAGATTTATGTGATATTTATTTTGATTATCTTTATATAATGACTCTAATTTATTAATGTTAGAAATTGTTTTATAACTATCCTCATATAATTTTAATCTTGAAATCCCAGGCTTTATTATTGGTCCTTTTGCCATTTTTATTAAATCATCACATAAAATTTTACCATTAAATTTTGTTAAAGTTGCAGCTAGCGTGGATTTTCCAGCTCCTTTATCTCCTAATAGAATTGTAGCTTTTGAATTTATGGATATTGCACTTCCATGCAAATATAATTCATCAGAATTTTTCAGCATGAACATAAATACAAAATTTATCAAGTAAATACTAATTAAATCTTGATGATTTTCTACTAGTGGTTCTATTGTAATTACAGAATCTTTTAATAAATATTTTGCTAAAAAGGGTATATCTACAAATACATATTTGCTTGTTATCTTATATGAAGTAGCATTTATATAGTATTGTCCTGTATATTTTGGAGAGACATTTCCTGTTTTGATATAAATTATATTAGAAGAATTAGGGAAATGAGTTTGTTCTAAATCAAGAGGTATTTCAGAAATAAAATATTTATCATAAATGCTATAGTAATACAATCTTATAACTCCTTCATTAAATATCCAATGGTTCCACCATTTAGTTCGTCTATATCATCAATTCTAAGATAATAAGTACCAGGTGTTAATTTAATATTATAGATAGATGAATTACCTATCGTATTAGTTATTGGTTTACCTGAAGTATCTAAAACCATTGTACAATAATCTTCTTCAACTAAATAATATTCAACATTTGATGTATATGATGAATTATTTGATGAATCTTGCATTTCAAAACTTATTTCATAATCTTTATATACATTCAATAAATACCATGAAGTAATATCTGTTGATAAATTTAAAGTGGTAAAATCTGTTTTGTTTGAATCATTATCAATACTAAGTCTGTCGGTTAGAGATACAAAAAGACCAAGATTGTATGTTTGGTAATACAAATTTTCAGATTGAGTTAAATTACTATCACTATAATTCCCAAATTTATAATTACATTCTTCTGAAATAAATAGAGGAGAGTCATAATCATTGCTTGATGAAGTTACTGTATCATTGTCGCTTTGATTTACTATGTATTTAATTTCAGAAAAACTATTTCTTTCAAGAATAATTTCTTTTTCATATTTAACTGTATTATCATCATAAATATTTTTTTCTAGGATAATTATTCCTGAACCTGGGAAAATTATTGGTTGTTTTGGTTTGATATCAAGATCAATAGTTTGTACTTCATTATTGTGATCTAAAGAAATAATATAATTATTTATATGTGCTAAAATAGGGGCCTTAAGATTATAATTAATACCCATTAATGACCATTCTCCATTAATATTATTATACCAATTATTATTTATTGTACCATCAGCATTAAATCCTCCTCCTAAAATCAAATTATTCCCATTATTTATGAATATGGCGTTGATTAGGGATGTCGGAGTATTTTCTATATTACGTGTGCTTTTTGATTTGATGTTAGAAGTTTCTGTTAACAAGCCATAATTTGATATGTCAAATGAATAAATATTATCTGAGATATATTCATTTGAAATACCTCCAATTATATATAATGTATCCTCATTTATTAAAGAATGTGTATTGTATAATGGTTTTTCTAAACTAATAGGGGATTTATAAAAATGTCCAATTTTATGACTCATTTGTATTCTGGCATGTATAATTGATGAATAAATACTATTATCGTTTTTGCCTCCTATTAAAAAAACTCTACCATCATAATAGATAGCACTCATATGAGATCTTGGAGAAGGTAAGTTGTAAGTCATTTGTGCCCAATATTTATTATTTCCTATACCTAAAGTTCCATCTGTATTTATTTGAGTATAATAAATTGAATCAAGAGTGCCATTCTCATTTTCACCACCTATAACATACAGAAAATCACCAACAGCTAATGCAGCGCCAAATGCAATATTGATTGGTAAGCCTGTATCTTCAACTGCTTCACTAATTGATAAAGAACCATCATTTTCTTCTATATTTGTTCTATATATTGTATTACTGTAAGCATTATCATCATAACCGCCTATTTTATATATATAATTTCCATAATGAACGATCATAGAGCCATTATCTTCAAACAAATTACCATAATATATTGTTTGATTATATGATGGTTTTCTATTAAATAAATCACAACTTAAAAAAAGAATAATTGTAATTAGTGTAATAAAAATTGTAAAAAATGATTTATGTTTCATTATTCCTCTTATGTATATGTCTCTTAATTCTTCTATTTATTACAAGAAAAGGTCTTATTAATAAATGGATCCAAAATAAATTATTAGGTATTTTTATATTATTAGCATCTGTAGGACTAACCAAAAAATAATTAAATATAGTCGAAGATTTTTTTTTAGATTGAAAAACAGATTGATATTTTAAAGCAAAATTTATAGTATCAATAATTGAACTATTTTCATTATTAAAATTAATTAACCTAGATAATGTAATCTTTAATTGTTTTTTTATATTATTTTTTTCAGAATTGTAAAATTCAAAATAACAATTTGGTATTTCTATAGGATGTATTTCTTTTATTAATGAAATAATTAAACAAATGTGTTTTTCTAAGTGTAAATCGCTAATTCCAATGCAAATGTTTTTATGAAGTTCTTGATCTTCAATTTTGAATATAGCAATCATATCTATGACCCAATGTAGAGTCATCCAAGCATGTTTTGTTCCGTGGATGAGTAGTAAAAGAGAATGATCAACTAAAGTTGGTGTGTAATATTTCATTCCTTTATATTCAATAATGATGCTTCTTTTGATAATATTTTCTGTGTTATATTTTTCTATGCATTTTATATCATGAAAAAAATTATCATGTATTTCTATTCTAAATGGTGTAGTAGGATTTGTAAAAATTAGATGATGTATAGCATTTTTTTGTATTAATTTATTTTGTACATTTTGATTATCATGAAGTACTTTTAATCCGTTTTTTTCAATATATCCTAAACTTTCCATTATAGGTGTTACTTTTGCAAAATCTTTTTCGTTTATCACCAAATCAATATCCGTATATTCTCTAGTAATTGGGTTATTATATAATTGAAGAGACGATGCAGGTCCTTTGATGTTTAAAGGAATAATATTATTTTTTATAAATTCTTTTGAAATATCATCTAACTTTTTTTGAGCAAAGATTCTTTTTGAAGCTGATAAAGTTGCATTTTTTTTTAATTCAAAAGCGTGTTTTTCATTAATTAATAAAGGATTTTTTTTATAATAATCAAATACAGCTTTTTCTACTTTATTTTGATATGCAAGGTTTAATAATATTGTTTGATCATAAGTTAATTCTTTATATGAAGATAGAACAGAGAAATTAAATCTCTGTTCTAAAATGATATCTGTTAATAATTTAAATTCAATATTATCCATTTATTTTAAAAGGCTCTAATTGGTCTAACATTATAAGTCCTAAATCTTTCTGAAACAGTAATTGCGTTATCTTTTGTGTTATTATCAAAATCTATTGAATATGCCCAATATTCATCTGTTTTTATTTGATTTATAGTACCTTGTGTTAATCCAGGATAATCTGATGTTTTATCAATTCCATCATTATCTTCTGAAGATGTCCAATAGTGTCCGGAAATATTTGTAAATTGTGATTTATTATCATAAACGGATTCTAATTCTTCTTTAGAAGGAATGAACCAATCAGATAAATTATTGATATTTTTTGCTTTTAGAGAATCTACAGTATCACGACGAATATTATCAGTATTTTCAACAATGTCTTTTCTTGCTGAAATTTTTGTTACTTTTGGTGTTGCAGTTGATACTCCATCAAGAGTAGTTGTATTGTCATTACCAAATTCAAAAGTTTGAGAAGTTCCTAGAGTCCCTGCAACACTCCAATAATAATCTTTTTTAGTTAACACTAATTCAGGTGAAGTTCCTAATGTGTATACTTCTCCATCAATAATTTGATGAGTTGTAGTATCAATCTTATCTGCAGTCCAAGATTCCTCTAAATCTTGTGGAGCAATTTCTAGATAACGCCAATTTTTACCCATCTCATTTAATGTATCATCAACATACTCAGTATTTGCATAGATTACCCATCCTCCCCCTGGTCCTCTATCTCCAACAGAGTACCCAGCTATTGTTGATATTGGTGTTGATGCACCTATTGTATTTATATCTACATCTGTTACAGTCCCTTGATAGAGTATTTCACCTGTACCATCTGAATTAGAAAATCCCATAGCGTGAATATCAACATTACCTAATATTGTATTAGGGTTATATGTTATGCTTCCTTCCCAATGGTCATCTTTTTTAGTTAATGAAATTTCACCATCTTCCATCAATTCTTTATTACTTGTATAGAAAAATCTAGCTTTTACTGAATTGACATTTACGTCATCTAAAATTGATTTTGAAGAAACGTTTTTTGAGGTTGGCATTTCAACAACTATATCAACAGTATTTTTAGCTTTTGGTGTAAATAAGTCGCAACTAACAAAAAGAATAGCAATTAAAATAGATATTATAATATTTTTTTTCATAAACTGTCTCCTATATTACATATAGTGTTGTTGTTTCAGTAGATCCCTCTTGTGTCAATTCATTTACTTTTCCTAGTTCTTTTAACTTTGGTTTAGAGTATTCTTTTTTAGTTGAATTAGGTTTTGTTTGTTTAATATTATTATTTTCCTTCATTATATCCTCCAATTTTATACCTTTATATATTTATCTTATCATTAATTTCTTATATTTCAAGAAATTATTTAAACCTGAATCCGTATAGAATAC
>NPIG01000109.1_pt1 | contig 95112 bp, 82 predicted proteins | sample 8637441 | NCBI WGS metagenome assembly NPIG01 (sample SAMN07420675, study PRJNA396082) | bioreactor metagenome | isolation source: sample BR6 brine-fed electro-methanogenic bioreactor BR | place: Japan: Kochi | collected 2016-06-14
TTAGTTTATTATTTAATAGAGGCTGTATATTTATTTTTGCATCATTTACAAAGGGGAATATTGCTTTTGATGCTTTTTTGTATGTGATTTCAATCGAAAAAGTAGTTCCTTCGCCTATTTTTGAATTACAATCTATTTTGCCTCCCATCTTATCAACTAAATATTTAGTTATAGATAATCCTAGACCTGTTCCAATACTGTTTTCTTGTTTAGAGGATTGTTCAATTTCAAAAGGTTCATACATTTTCTTTTGGAATTCTTCTGATATTCCAATACCTGTATCAATTATTTCATATTTAATAGTTACTGAAGAATGATTTTCATTATTTTTAATAACATTAAGAGTTACAGCCCCTCCAGAAGGTGTAAATTTCACGGCATTAGCGAGAATATTTATTAAAACCTTTTTTGATTGAATTAAATCTAAAAATAGCATTTTATTGCTTAACTCATTTGATATATTTATGGTTAATAAAATATTTTTTTCATCTGCTTTCACTTGTATAATATCGCTTATACTATCAATTAGCTTATGAAATAAAATGGGTTTTTCGTTTAAAGAAATTTTACCTTTTTCAACAAGGTTAATATCTAAAATATCATTAACTAGTTCAAGAAGATATTCACTGCTATTTTTAATTTTTTTAAAATATGTTGTTTTTTTAGAATCATTTGTTTCAATTATACCGAATTCAGATAAGTTAATTACTGCACCCAAAGGGGTTCTCATATCATGAGACATTCTAGATATAAAATCTGTTTTAGCTTTGTTTGCATTTTCCGCAGAAATTTTTAGTTTTTGGATTTTTTTATTTTTCAAGCGGAGAAATAATAAAAATAAAGAGAAAATTATTATAATAATGATTAAGATTTTTTCAATTTGACTTATTATTAAATCCATAAAAGTATATTCATATTGTTTCATAATGGTACTTTCTGTAAGAATTCTTGAAAAAGAATTATCCATCATATAATCAATGCTTTTATTTAAAATGGTTACAAGAATTGGATCTTGTTTTGAACTCATTGCAATCGAATTATCCCCTAATACTATACTTGTTGGATATGTTCTAAGAGATCTGTAACGAGGCATTTGTAATATATAGTTTGCTTCAAGCCTTCCAATTATTGTTGAATCAACCTTGTTTTTTAAAACAGCTTCTGCTCTTTCATCAGCTGGAGTATAAATTATGTCTGCTAAAGGATAATTTTTTTTAATAAAAGCTTGTAGTGTGTTTGCAGTTTTTGGTACTGCAATTGAAAAAGGTTTATCAAATGAAAATAAATCAGGTTTTTTCATTATTAATTCAAAAGAATTTTCCATAAAAGACTTAGAAAATAATAATTCATTGCTTGAGAGGCTTTTTTCCAAGTCGAAAAAAGCTATTGCTAAATCATAATCTCCTTCAATAATTGATGATGTTCTTGTTTTTCCAGAAACTAATGGCACATAAACAAAATTAAGTCCACTAATTCTTGAAAGCTCTTCCATGATTTCATAATTCAAACCTCCAAAACCTGTTTCTTCATCAAAATAACTCATTATGAATCTATCAGGTTTTAACCCTACTGAGAATTGTTGTGATTGAGAAATATAAGAGAGTTCTTCTCTCGTAAAAAGATTAATTGCTTGAGCATCTTGAGCATATATGCTTGACATAGCAAGAATATAAAAAAGAGAAAATGTTATAATGCGTTTAATCTTATTTTTATATCCCATGAATATACTCCTAAAATAATCATAAACTTAAATAATATAGTTTTGCAACTTTAATAGAATCCTAATTATAAAATAATTTATATTTTTATTATTTATTTATTTATTAATTAAATTGTTTTATTTCTTTGATTCATTTTATGTTGATACATTCTTTTATCAGCAATACTAATTAGTGTTGAAACATTATTGCATTCAATTTCATCATAAGATGAAAAGCCATAACTAAAACTCATAATAAATGGGTTTTTCTTTGATTTATTTATAGTAATAATTTGTTCATTTATACTATCTAATATTTTTTCTGCTTGCTTAATATTTGTCTCTGGAAAGACTAATAGAAACTCATCTCCTCCAAGTCTGCAAATTGAATCAAATTCTCTTTTATTTTTTATAAAAATATCACAGATGCTTTTTATTAAACAATCTCCAATTTCATGGCCATAATTGTCATTTACAAATTTTAAGTTGTTTACATCAGCGAAACATATTGATAAATCAGTTTTATTTTCTTTACAATATTTAACTTGTTCTTCTAATATTTCAAAGCAGGCTCTTCTATTTAGAATACCTGTAAGCTTATCTGTTCTTGCATGAGATTGTTCTTGCTTTAGAACTTTTTTTGATAGGGATATATTTAATGCCATTAGTAATATGATTAATAATAAGAGAATAAAACCTGCTATAAATATAATATTATTTTCAATAAAATTTATTATAGTATAAGGCATGTTTATAATAATAGCATCTTGAGGAACCTTTTTAAGAGGTATTTTATACTGAGCAAGTTTTTCATAGTCAAATTGATATTGATCTAAATCTTTAGATTGCATAGGAAGTTCATTTATAGGGGTTCCATTAATATATGATGTAACCATATCTCCAATTACTTCACCTTGAGAGTATCCACTTTTTAAACTTCCACCAACTATACCATTGCCTAAATAAAAATCCCAAAGTCCATATATTGGTGCATTAGTGTGAGTAGATATTAATTTCAAACTTTCATCATAAGTAAAATCATTAAATGAACGGTCTTTTGTAAAGCTGAGCAATAAGACACTTGCTGTATCAGCAATGTTTTCACATTTTGATAGCAATTCATTCATATTATAATCTTCCCAAAATTCAAATTCTATTTCATTTTCATATTGTGGGATTATTTCTTCTAGGTTTTTTCTATTTGCTTTACCTGTTATTGTTTCGTCATTTATTACTATTATTTTATTTCTATTAGGATGAAATTTTTTCATGACTTCAATAGTTGATTTATAGTCATTTGTTTCAATAATTCCTGTGATTCTATTTGTATCTATAGAATTAGAATCTACTTTGTTATTGACTCCACAAAAGAATATAGGAATATCATCTGATATTAGATTTGAATATGTTTTTATGAAATTAAATGCAGCATCATCTGTAGTAATAACTAAATCAAATGAATTTAGATAATATTTCTTAGATAGAAAGTCATAAAGATACATTTGATATTTTTTATCAGGATGTTGTTTGGCATCCATATAATCAATAGTATATTTTATGTTATTTGAACTATCTTTTATATTTTCTCTAATACCTCTATCTATATCTTCAGTCCATTGAAGACTTCTATTGTATGAATGAAGTATTAGTATGTGATAAGCATCATCTCTTTCAAAATTAATTAATTTACTTTCTTTAGGAAGATTGTCTGAAGAAATTTTATATTTATCAAGAATTCTATAATCAAATTGAAAGGTAGTTGTGTTATCAGTTATCACAGGTATGTTTTTAGGCTCAGTTCCTTCTAATATTTGCAAAGATTGTAAAGCCGCTAATTCTCCTTGATTGTATCCACTAACTAATTTTCCTCCAATTATTCCATGTCCTAAATGAAAGTCCCAAACTCCATATATTGGGCGATTACATTTATCATATAACATTGAAATTGATTCATCATAAGAAAATACATTATCCATTCTATCTTTAAAATATATTAAAAATAGAACAATACTATCATTAGGTAAATTTATGCTTTGCTCTATTATATTTTGATAATTAAAGCCATCAATTCTTTTAAAATTTACCTGGTTTGAAAATTCTTCAATAACAGGTTGAAATTCTTCCATAATACTTTTTCCGGTTAGTGAATCATCATTTATATAATATATTGTATTAATGTTTGGGTTTTGTTTTAGCGCTATTTGAATTGTTTCTGAAATATCATATGTTTCTACTACACCTGTAAATTGAGGTAGTTCTTCAATGTCTGTTTTATTAAAAGAATTAACTCCACAAAAGACAATTGGTGTTGACCCAAAGAGATCTTTGCTATTCTCTCGTAAAAAATTATAAGCAGCATCGTCACTTGATATTATTACATCATAATTAGAATCTTGATATTTATATGAAAAAAGAGTTTTTAAAGAATTTAAATATTCACTGCTCATTATTCTCTGAGTATCCATATATTCAATATCTATTTCATAAGGATGAGCTGTTGCCTCAAATACTGTACTAACTCCTGAAATAATTTCATCACTCCATGTATAACCTTGGTGATAAGAATTTAGTAATAATATTTTATATGATTTAGAGGCTGATGCATAAATAAATGTTTGGGAAAGAAATATAATTAATATAAAAATAATACTCAATCTAATTTTGCTAATTTTATTCATAAATCTTTTTTCAAACATTACAATATAATATCATTAGATATGTTCTATCGTCAAATATTCATTGATTAAATAATTAATATTTTAACTAAAATTAACTACTTTTATATCTTTTCCTATTATTTTTAGAAAAATCATAACTTGACGTATATACTATATGTCGTATCATATAAATAAGAGGTACTTTATGCTAGATAACAGAACAAATGCAAAGATAGTTGCAACAATAGGACCAGCTTCAAGAAGTTATGAAATGATTCGTGATATCATAAAAGCAGGTGCTAGAGTTATTCGACTTAATTTTAGTCATGGTGATTTTCAAGAGCATCAACCAACAGTTGATTGGGTGAGGCAAATATCTGAAGAATTAGATATACCAATAGCAATATTTCAAGACCTGCAAGGTCCAAAGATTCGTGTTGGTAAGTTAGAAGTTGACTCTTTTCATTTAAATGATGGGGATATTCTAAAAATTACAACTGAGCCATGTATCGGTAATAGTAATTTAATTAGTATTGATTATCCTTACTTACATGAAGAAGTAAAAAATGGAGATAGAATTTTAATTGATGATGGTCTTATTGCTTTAGTTGTTACAAAAGTAGAGGGGAAGGTTATAAGTACTGAAGTTGTTGATGGGGGAATCGTAAAACCTAGAAAAGGTGTTAATCTTCCTGAGGCTGCATTAACGCATCTTTCCTCTTATACTAAAAAAGATGAACAGGATCTTGATTTTGCTTTTCAAAATAATCTTGATTTTGTTGCTTTATCTTTTGTTAGAAGTTCTAAAGATGTTATTGCTTTGAAAAAATTTATGTACAAAAAGTATGGAAGAGAAATCCCAATTATTTCAAAAATTGAAAAACCTGAAGCTGTATCTGATATTGCCAATATAATAAAAGAGACAAGTGTTATTATGATAGCTAGAGGTGATCTTGGTGTTGAAACTTCTCCTGAGGAAGTTCCAGTTATTCAAAAAACACTTATTAGAGAGTGTAATTTGGCAGGTATCCCTGTAATTACAGCAACCCAAATGTTAGAATCAATGATTTCTAATCCAAGACCAACAAGAGCTGAAGCAGGTGATGTCGCAAATGCAATATTAGATGGTACTAGTGCAGTTATGTTATCAGGGGAAACTGCTGCAGGTGAATATCCTCTTAGAGCTGTTCAAATAATGAAAAGAATTATTACTCATACTGAATCTAGTCTTACTTATCATAGGCTTGTTTTAGATCAAAGATTGAATCAAGAAGATATAGAAATTAATCGTAAAAAAAGTACCACAGAAGCTGTAGGGGTTGCAACTAGAGAACTTGCAATGGAAATAAAAGCTGCATTTATTGCTTGCTTTACTCATTCAGGAGGGTCTGCAAGATTGATATCAAAATATAGACCGGCGGTTCCAATTATTGCTTATAGTCCTTTTAAACAAACTGCTCAACGTCTTGCACTTTCGTGGGGTGTTACTCCAATTATTATTCCTCACCTAGGATCTCTTGATGAGTTGCTTGAAATTGCTCCTAATTATTTGCAAACTGTCGGTTACATAAAACCTGGTGATAAAATAGTAATTACTGCAGGAGTCCCAGTAGGTTCTCCAGGTAGAACTAATATGATTAAAGTTGTTGAAATATAATAAATTAAATGCGGTTCTTGATAAAATGAACCGCATTTTTAGAATTAGATATCTGTGTATATTACTTTATTTCTACCTGTTTTTTTTGCTATATAAAGTCTTTTATCTGATATATTAATTAGTTTTTCAACTGTTATATTGTTTATATCATGATGTTGAGTGTCAGAAATGCCAGCACTGAAAGAGAGTTTAATTTCAGTGTTTTTAATAATAAATTTTGTCTTATTAATTAAGTTTAAAATAGAATTTATCTTTTTCGCTGTATAATCTTTAAGTTCATTTATAGAAATTATAATAAATTCTTCTCCTCCATATCTTCCTAATACTTGGTTTTTTGTAAGATTATTTGAAATAAGTTTTGTAAGTTCAATTAATGTATAATCTCCAGTTACATGACCGTAATTGTCATTGATTTCTTTAAAGAAATCTATGTCTATTATGGTAATAGAAAAATTATGTTTTTCTTTTTTGTATTTTTCTAAATTATTTTCTAATAATTTAAACATATATCTTCTGTTAAAAATATTAGTTAGAGAATCTCTTCTTGAAAGTTCTATGAATTTTTGTTCCATAAGTTTTTTTTCTGTTACATCAATCATTACTGTTAAAAAGAATTTTTTACCTTGACTTTCTATTATTTCACCAGAAAACAGTCCGTGCAGTATTGAGCCATCTTTACATCTAACCTTTTGTTCAATATTTTTTATTATCCCTTTTTGAGAAAGTTCTTTAGTTGTTTTTTGATGTTCAAGTAGATTAGGAAATAATTTTAATTCGGAGCTGGTTTTTCCTATGATTTGTGAATATGTATATCCTAATTTATTAATAAACGAAGTGTTTACATCTATAAATTTTTTATCATCAATATTGCATAGTGCCATAAGAGCTGGGTTGTTTCTAAAAATTTTAGAAAATTTTTGAAGAGCTTCTTGTTCTGCTGAGATATCCTTAGATATTACAAAAATGCAATCTTTATTATTCCATTTTCCATACCAAATACGAGTTTCTACAGGTATTTTGATATTATCTTTAGTTATAATATTTAGTTGAAGAGATTTGATTTCTCCATTTAAAACTTTGTTTACTTTACTAAAGAGTTTATTTTTATCATTTTTTTCGTATATATCTGTTATGTTGATATTTAACAATTCATCTTTAAAATATTTTAAATGTTTTTTTGTATATTTATTAATGTAATTAATTTTACCTTTTAAATCAGCAATTAGGATAAACTCAGGGATTGTATTAAAAAAATCTTCAAAATATTGTTTATCATTTTTAATTTTTTTTAAGTAATAGTGATTTCTATATAAATTAGAGATAATTCCTGATATTGTGGCTAAGATATTTATTTCTTCATTCGTCCAATTACGATTTCTTTTGCATTCGTCATATCCAACAAAACCAATCATTTTTTTATCTATATATAATGGGTAAACAAGTAATGATTTAATATTTTGTGAAATAAAAACTTTATATAAATCATTAGGGAGGTTTTCAATATTTGTTGAAAATAGTTTTCCATTCTCTTGTAAAATTTTTAGAAGAGAAGGTATTTCAGCTAATTCTCGATTTTGAAAATCTTGAATCTCGGGCTTAATACCATCATTACACCATTCATATTCATTTGTTGTTCTTGTATTGTTTTCATTATTTATAAATATGTATGTGCGTGATACATTACTATATTTTCCTATTAGAGAAAGTATATTATTAATTTGTTCACTAAAATTATCTATCCTTACTGAGAGTAGTGATATTTGTGAAAGTAATTCAAGATTCTTCATATATCCCCTAATTTTGAATTGAATTATTAAGTTTAGTGTAATATAGGTAGTTTTATATAACAAGAATTAATTTTCATTTTTAATTGATTTTGTTACTTATTGATAGATTTTGCCTTAGATTGTCATTTTTTTTGCTTATATTTTTTTAAAAATTTATTGTTGACAGAAAACAAAGTAATGCTATACTAATATTAGATGTTGCGTAACACCTATTAATTATTTGATAGTTTAACACAACAAAAATATCAAACAAAAAGGGGTATGAAATGAAAAAAATTTCAAAACTTTTAGCAATCACAATGGTGCTTGCACTTCTCGCAGGTAACATTTTCGCTTCTGGAACAACTGAAGAATCTGGAGAGACTACTGTAAATATGTTCCAACTTAAAGTTGAAATCAAAGATGCACTTGACGCTTATGCAGCTGATTATTCAGCAGCAACTGATGGTGTTACTGTAAAAGTTGAAACTCTTGGAGGTGGTGGAGACTACGGTGGAGCTGTTAAAGCTAAATTACAATCTGGCCAAATGCCTGATATTTTCCAAATTGAAGGTCAAGGTGGTTATGATATTTGGAAAGATTATATTGCTGACTTAAGTGATGAACCTTGGGTAGCTGACACAGATTTAGCATTTATGGCAGATGGAAAAGTTGTTGGTTTCCCTGTTGCAATTGAAGGTTATGGCTTAGCTTATAATGCTGAAATTTTAGATAAAGCAGGAATTGATCCAGCTTCTCTAACTACAAGATCAGCTTATGAAAAAGCTTTTAAAATCTTAGATTCTAAAAAAGCTGAATTAGGAATCGACGCACCTGTAGCAATGGCAGCATCAGTAGCTGGTGGTATGTGGTGGGTTGCAGCTCAACATAACTTAGCTTGTTATTGGGGTGGTGGACTTGATTTCAATGATAAAACAATCATTAATAAAGCTTTAAATGGTGAATTAGATCAAGCTCGTTTCATGGAATATACTAAATATTTACAATTATTATTTAAATATGCTGATCAACAAATCTTATTGAATGGTAGTTATGATGACCAAGTTGGATCTTTTGCTCAAGGTAGAACAGCTTTCCTACATCAAGGTAACTGGGTAGATCCTAATTTACAACAATTAGGTGCTGATTTCGAAATTGGTTATGCTCCTCATGCATTTACTGAAGCAGAACAAACAGGGTTATATCTATTTGCTCCTAGTTGGTATGTAGTTAATTCTCAAAGTCCTAATGCTGAAGCTGCAAAAGATTTCTTAGCTGCAATGGCTACAACACAAGAAGGTCATAATTATATGGTAAATGAAGCTGGTATGATTCCTGCCTTTAAATCTGTTACTCTAAAACCTGCTGGACAACTTAGCCAAGCTTTAATGGAAGCAAATGCTAAGGGTGGTAACTATGGTGTATTCTTTGGAATGCTTCCTGATGGTGCTGGTCAAAATATCTTTGGACCTATCTTTGACTTATTCGCACAAAATCCTGATAATGTAGATCAATTTATTAGTGATATGACTAGTGCTGTTGCAAGTTTCAAATAAGCAATCGTCTTAATAGCTCTTGCAGATGTTTCTGCAGGAGCTATTTTCAAATAAAATTAGGAGTTGTTTCTAATGAAAAAAAATCGCTTTATTAATGTGCTATTTTTAGCCCCAACTTTATTTGCATTTATTATGGTTATGATTATTCCGTTTTTCTTTGGTTTGTATTATTCAATGACAGATTGGAATGGAATTAGTAATAATATTAATTTTGTAGGTTTTAAAAACTTTATGTTTTTATTTACAGATCCAAATTTTCTCTATTCTTTTTTAATAACAATACTATTTACATTTATTAATGTAGTTTTTGTTAATGTAGTGAGTTTTGTATTATCACTTATTGTTACAAGTAAAATCCCAAGAAGAAATTTTTATAGAGCAGGCTTTTTTGTACCTTATTTAATTGGTGGTATAGTTTTAGGTTATATTTGGCAGTTTATTTTTAATAATATTTTAGTAGGATTTGGAAATTCCTTTTCAATAGAATGGTTACAAGTTTCTTTTTTAAGTCAAGCTAACACAGTAATTTGGTCTATGGCAGTTGTAAACACATGGCAATATTCAGGTTATATAATGTTAATTTATGTAGCGGCTATTCAAGGTATTCCAGCATCTCTTATGGAAGCTGCAAATGTAGATGGAGCTAAATATTTTACGAGAGTGTTTAGAATTCTTATTCCTATGATGGCAAATGCTTTTACAATTTCTCTATTTTTAACTTTAACTACATCATTTAAACAATTTGATATGAACTTAACATTGACAAATGGAGGCCCTGCTACAAGGTTTATGGGAGCTCCTGTAAAAGCAAGTGAATTGTTAGCTATGAATATATTTAATACTGCTGCTGCAAACAGAATGGCTGAAGCTCAAGCAAAAGCTGTAATTCTCTTTGTCGTTCTACTTATAGTTTCTTTAATTCAAGTAACTGTAAATAAAAGAAAAGAGGTGGAAATGTAATGGAAAATACATCTATAAAAAAGAATTATACTTTACATAAATATGGCTTACTATTTTTAGAAATTTTTACTGTTATTTTATTTATATTATTTATCATTCCTTTTGTTATGGTAATTATAAATTCAGCAAAAACCTCTAAAGAAATTATATTTAATGCTATTGCAATGCCAAGCTCTTGGTCTCAATTGTTTACAAATATATCATTGATATTCAATAATAAAACTGTAGATTATTTAGCTGCTTTTGTTGATAGTACAGTTATTACTTTCTTTTCACTTTTAGTATTAGCTATATTTTCATCTATGGCTGCATGGGTATTAGTAAGAAATAAAACTAGATGGTCAACAATAATCTTTTTAGCTTTTGTTTCCGCTATGGTAATCCCATTCCAAGTTCTTATGTATCCATTAGTAAGATGGTTAAGAATTTTAGGTCAATTCTTAAATTTACAATTGTTAGGAACTGTTCCTGGTGTTGTTTTTTCATATCTTGGATTTGGTGCACCATTATCTATTTTTATATTCCATGGATTTATTAAAAGTATTCCATTAGAACTAGAAGAAGCTGCAACAATAGATGGCTGTTCAAGAGGAAGAGTTTTCTTTAATATTGTATTCCCTTTATTACAACCAATTATCGTTACTGTTTTAATTCTTAATGGAATCTGGATTTGGAATGACTATTTGCTTCCATTATTAATATTAGGATCTAATGGTAAAGTCCAAACAATTCCAATTGCTGTTACTGCTTTTGCAGGTGCGTATTTGAAGCAATGGGATTTAATTCTAACATCAACTCTTATAGCTATGATTCCAATTATCGTTCTCTATTTATTTGCGCAACGATATATTATTAAAGGAATGGTAGAAGGGTCAATAAAATAAATATGATTTAGGAGACAATAAATTATGAAAATTGTTTTGATTGGAGCTGGTTCTGCCCAGTTTGGTTATGGTATGCTTGGAGATATTTTTAATAGCTCCGTTTTAAAAGGCTGTGATATTACTTTATTAGATATTAATCAGAAAGCATTAGATGAAGTTTTAGAAACTACTCAAAATTTTATTAAAAAACACTCATTAAAAAATAATGTAAATGCAACGACTGATAGAAGAGAAGCTTTAAAAAATGCAGATTATATAATTTCTTCTATTGAAGTAGGAGATAGATTTCAACTTTGGGATGAAGATTGGAAAGTTCCTCAACAATATGGTATTAATCAAGTATATGGAGAAAATGGTGGACCTGGTGGTGTTTTCCATTCACTTAGAATTGTTCCTGTAGTACTTGAGATAATGAAAGATGTAATGGAAATTTGTCCAAATGCTTTTGTATTTAATTTTTCAAATCCAATGTCTGCAATTTGTACAACTGTTCATCGTGTATATCCAAAAGCTAAATTTATTGGTATGTGTCATGAAATCGGATGGTTAAATAAATGGTTACCACCAATGCTTGATAAAGATTTAGATGATTTACATTTTAGAGCTGCAGGTCTTAATCACTTTAGTTGTATGTTAGAATTAAAAGATAAAAAAACTAATAAAGATTTATACCCAGAAGTATTAGAAAAAGCAAATGATTTCTTTGAAAAGGAACCAGGTTACAGTGATGTATATGATGCTTTTCTTTCAACTGGTGAAATGCAATCAGAAGAACAATTTTCTAAAGCTAAGAGTGATAAAGTAAGTAAATATAAATGGGCTGATCGTCATATAGCAAGATTGATGTTAAAAAATTATAATCTACTTCCAATAACAGTAGATAGCCATTTTGGTGAGTATTTAGGTTGGGCATGGGATATTGTTGATCATCAAGGTATTTTAGATTTTTATGATTATTATAAAACATCTCTTTCAAAGAAAATTCATAATGAAATAAAAACTGAGACTATCGAAAGAGTTGTCCCTATTATCGAAGGTATTGAAACTGATTCAGGATATGAAGAAGCTGCTGTAAATATCCCAAATAATGGGTTAATCGAGGATTTACCTTCCTGGATAGTTTTAGAAGTGCCTGCAATTATTGATAAAAATGGTGTTAATGGAATTAAAATTAATGATATTCCTAAAGGCTATTTAGCTTTACTTAGATCTTATGCAGGAGTATATGATTTAACAGCTGAAGCAATTATTAATAAAAGTAAAAAATTAGTTGTTCAAGCTTTATTAGCTAATCCTGTAGTAAATAAAGCCTCTAATGTAGAAGAATTAGTTGATAGAATGATTAAAACTCAAAATAAGTGGCTTGGTTATTTAAAATAAGAATTAATAGTGAAGAAGGAACTTTAGTTTTCTTCTTCACATATATTATTAATTAATTTTGAATATATTATTTTTTTAACTAATCAATAATTAAAATTTATTCTGTTGAAAAAAAAAGAATCTTCATAATAAAGTTGTCTTAATTTTACTAAAATAATATGTACATCCATATGAAAATAATATAAGGTATCAAAATGTCAACTATTAAGGATATTGCAAAAAAAGCAGGAGTTAGTCCAACAACCGTTACTAACGTAATTCATGGTAATTATGCAAGAGTATCTGAGGCAACTCGAGTAAAAGTAGAAAAATGTTTAAAAAAATATAATTATACCCCAAATATGGGAGCTATGATTCTATCACAAAAGGATTCCCGCATTATTGGTGTTATTATGTTTATGGAACCTCGTTGGAATGAAACAGTACTTGAAGATCCTTTCTCATCAGCAATAATTGGTGCAATTGAGGAAGAAGTTCATTCTCTAGGTTATTATGTTATGTTGCAAATAACAACTAGTGAGGAAGAAGTAATCCGACTTGCAAAAACCTGGAAATTAGCTGGTTTAATTCTTGTATGGGTACCAAAAAATATTGGACCTATAATTCTAGATAGTGTTGAAAGTCCAGTTGTCTTTGTTGATTCTCATTTTGATGAGGATGAAGATAAGTATCATTATGTTAATTTACAAGATGAAAAAGGTGGTCATTTGATAGCAAATCATTTGATTTCAATGGGACATAAAAGTGCTGTTTTCTTAGCAAACGATATCTTTTTTTCTGGAACAGATTTACGACGTTTTAATGGTTGTAAAACAGCTTTTAAGGAATCAAATATTGAGTTTGATGATTTTAATAAGATATTATTATCAAAAGAACGAAATGAAAGATATAAAGTCTATTCAAGCCTTATAGGTGATGAGATGCCATATACAGCATTAATTTTTTCATCAGATTATTATGCTGCAGAAGCTGTGAGTTATTTTCAAGATTGTAATGTGAAAATACCTGATGATATATCAGTTACAGGATATGATGATAATATTTTTTCAAGATTAATACGTCCTAAAATAACTACCATTCATCAAAATTCTGGAGAGAAAGGTAGAGTAGCTGTATCAATGCTGATGAAATTAATTAAAAAAGAAACTGTAGATTTGAAAAATGTCAAATTAGATGTCGAATTAGTTATTAGAGATTCAGTTAAAAAACTCAATAATTAGATAAGATTGTTTGTGATAAAATAATATGTTAATATATCAGAAATTTGTATTGAATTTATCAATAATAAATATATATTATAAAAAATACAAATATTATTTAAGTTTATTTTTAATAAGTATTTATATAGGATTTAGGAAAAAAAATGGCAAAATTTGAAATTATTTTTGATATAATATATTTAATAAGCGTTATCTCTATTGGGTTTTATATTTATAAGAAAGCAAAAAAACAAGAACATAAATTATTTGGAATAATGGCTATTATTTTAGGACTTGGTGATTCTTTTCATTTAATTCCTAGAATTATTGCACTTTATTTTAATGATTTTTCACGATTTACATTTTCTCTAGGAATTGGGAAAATGATAACTTCTCTTTCTATGACTGTTTTTTATCTTATTTTATATATTATTTTTAAAATAAGATATGAGAAAAAGAATTATAAGAAGCTTGATTTAATAATATATTTCTTAGTCTTTGTAAGAATTGTTTTATCAATCTTACCTCAAAATGAATGGACAAGTATTAATCCTTCTTATGTTTGGGGTATTTATAGAAATATTGCTTTTGTAATTATGGGCTTTATTATTTTATTTCTTTTTTATAGTGAAACAAAAAAACATGATGGAGATATTTATTCGAAAATGAGTATTGCAATATCTTTATCCTTTCTTTTTTATATTCTTGTTGTATTGTTTGCCTCAACATATCCTATTTTTGGGGCCTTTATGATGCCTAAAACTGTTGCCTATGTTTGGATAGTTTTACTTGGTTTTAAAGATTTAAAAAAGAGTTTAATTCAATAATTTTTAACATTTTTATAAGTGGTTGACAGTTTTTTAGATTTTCTACAAACTAATGAAAAATTAATTATCTATTATCAAAATTCAATTAAAGCTAATTTCTTAGCGATTTTTTAATATTGTACAAAATTGGTATTACCCCTTTATCTAATTAATAAAGGGTGCTTTTTTTTTGCGCTTTGATAATAAGGGAGTAGTTTTATTAGTTTCGAAAAAAAACGAATAATCTTGAAAAACGGATAAAATTCGACATTCATCCTGTCGTCTTTTTCACATCAGCAATATTAATAATTGGTTTTGTAATATTTTCAGTATTTTTTAATGAAATCATAGGAAATATATTTGACCCATTATTAAATACTATTTCAACAAATGCCGGTTGGTTTTTTACTCTTGTTGTAAATATTATATTATTATTTGTTATATATATCATGTTTAGTAAATATGGAGAGATTAGACTTGGTGGGGAAGATGCTGAACCTGAATTTAGTACAAAGAGTTGGTTTGCTATGCTTTTCTCAGCTGGGATGGGCATTGGTTTGTTATTTTATGGCGTAGCTGAACCGATGTTTCATTTTACAAACCCTCCAATTGCTGTGGGTAGTCAAATTGAGGCAGCACATCAAGCAATGGGATTTACATTTTTACATTGGGGATTACATTCCTGGGCTGTATATGCCTTAATTGCTTTAGCTCTTGCTTTTTTTAGCTTTAATAAAGGACAACCCTTATCCATTCGCTCTATTTTTTATCCATTATTAGGAGAAAAAATTCATGGAGCATGGGGTAATATAATTGATATTTTAGCAACTATAGCAACTTTATTTGGAGTTGCAACATCTTTGGGTTTTGGTGTTCAACAAATAAATGCAGGTTTATCTCATTTGTTCAATATTGATCAAAGCATAAATGTACAAATAATTTTGATTGTTTTTATTACAGCTATTGCAACAACCTCAGTTGTTAAAGGTTTAGATTCTGGAATAAAAAAATTATCTGAATTAAATATTAGATTAGCGATGTTATTATTGCTTTTTGTGTTTATATTTGGACCAACCTTGTTTATATTAAATGGATTTGCTGAAAATATTGGGTATTATTTACAAAAAATAGCTACAATTTCAACATGGAATGAGACTTTTGAAAATTCTGATTGGCAGAATTCTTGGACTGTTTTTTATTGGGCTTGGTGGGTAGCATGGTCTCCTTTTGTTGGAATGTTTATTGCTAGAGTTTCTAAGGGAAGAACTATTAGAGAATTTTTAATGGGTGTTTTATGTGTGCCAACTTTAGTAACTTTTTTATGGATGACTGTTTTTGGTAATACTGCTTTATATATTGAAATATTTAATGGTGGAGGTTTTGCACAGGCTGTTACAGAGAATATTCCTTTATCATTATTCTTATTACTTGAAAAATTACCTTTAAATTCAATAACGTCTCTTTTAGGTGTGTTAGTTGTTGTTAGTTTTTTTGTAACATCTTCCGATTCTGGATCTATGGTAATTGATATTATAACAGCTGGAGGAAATCCGGATCCTCCTATTCCACAAAGACTTTTTTGGGCTATATTAGAAGGCGTTGTTGCTGCAGTTTTATTATTAAGTGGAGGACTTGCGGCTCTTCAATCTGCTGTTATTACAACAGGATTACCTTTTGCAATCGTATTGCTTTTATTATGTTTTAGTTTAAAAAAAGGTTTAAACGAGTATATAGGAGTTCAAACCTTTTCTCTTAAATCTAAAAAAGGGAAAATTACAAAATTTCAAATAGAATCAGCAGATATTCCACCGGTTGTATTTAAAAAGAAAAGAGAAAAAAAAGGGGTAAAAAATGTATAAAAATCCTGGACAAAAATTTTTAGGAGCTTGTTTTTTATTAGTTAGAAAAATAGAAGATAGTGTCGTTTTTTTAGGTACCGCATTTTTAGTTCATGAAAAAGGTTATGCTTTGACTACTTCCCATATTTTAGAAAACGATTATGAGAATATTATGATGGCAAAGCCCAATAATCCTGAAGATTTTTCATCTTTAAGTTTAGATACTGTAGCTGCTGTTGATGTTGAAGTTGTTAAAACTGATGATTATCATAATGTTGCTTTATTAAAAATAAAGAAAGAATTTTTGATAGAGACTCCTGATCATCTATTAGGTAATGTTGATTCTTTAAGTTTAGCTACTGGATTAATTAATATTGGTTTCCCTTTTGGTCATCAAGATATGCATGTTTTGGCGATTAGGAGCAGTGTTTTAAGTGCTAAAGCAAAATTAGATAATGGTACAAAACTTCTTTTATTTGATTCGATGGTCCATGATGGAATGTGTGGAGGTCCTCTTGTTAGTATTGAGGATGAGCGAATTATTGGAATTGTAATAGGACGTTTTTCACCACTTGATGATGGTGGTGATTTTAATAGGGACTTGAATGTACAATCGAAGTGCAACGAGGGATAGAAAGGTAAAATTGGCTCATATTGAAACAAGGTGTATAATAGAGATTGCAAGATCCTATAATTACAAGGAGTGGAATATGAACCAATACACACATCTTAGCATATTTGAACGGGAAATGATATTCTCTCTTACTGCTCAAAAGTCATCAATTACTATGATTGCTGAACTTATTGGAAGAAACAAGTCTACTGTTAGTAGGGAACTGAGTAGGAATACCACAAGAAAAAGACCTTACTCCCCCACAAATGCCCAAAATAGGGCTATAAAGCAGCATTTACATGGAGGAGCTAAGAGAAAAGTCAGTGATCCTAAAACTAGGGAGCTGGTAAGAAGATTGTTCTTAAACAATCATTGGTCACCTGAGCAAATATCCAATAGATTAAAAGTGGAAAACAATGCTATTCAGCTAAGTACTAACACTATATATAGAGCTATTTACTCTGGGATATTTGATAATAAGACCAAGTCTAATGGATATTTAAAAGCTACACGTATGCTTAGGCATCATGGGAAAAAACGACATAAAAGAGGAATAAAAGATACAAGAGGGAAGATTGTTATCAGTCATAACCTCGAAGAAAGACCAGAAGAGGCAAATGATAGATTGGTTCCAGGATATATAGAAGCAGACACTATTTTAGGTAAACCTGGAGAATCGTGCATTGTTACTTTAGTAGATAGAACTACTCGCTATTTGTTGGCAGGAAAGGCATGTAAAAAGGCTTCAGGGCCTGTTGCAAACAAGATGATAGAATTACTCAATGGGCTACCAAAAGGTTGGCTAAAAGCTATAACTCCAGATAGGGGTAAAGAATTTGCTCAACATGCTTTAGTGACAGAGAAGCTTGATGGTATTCAATTCTATTTTCCAGCTCCCCATGCACCATGGGCCAGAGGAACTAATGAGAATACTAATGGACTACTAAGGGAGTATATTCCCAAGAAAGCTGACATTAACAGTTACACAGATGAAGAAGTAGCTATTGATGTTATGGCACTTAATATGAGACCAAGAAAGTGTTTAGGTTACAAAAGTCCTTTTGAGGCTTATTATGAAACCTCGTTGCACTTGACTTGACAATTCAAGGGAGAAAATTATCCCGAGTATGATACTTCAATGAGTTATGCAGTTTCTATAGAATATGGGATTGCATTATTAGAAAGTTTAAATATTACTGTCGTTTAATTAATTATTGTTATAAATTTAAAGCAACTTGTTTTATTAATAATTACAAGTTGCTTTTTTACAAATTAATAATAGTAAATTAGTTTTTATTTATCATCTTTTTTATCTTCTTCAATATTTTTAATTTTACTTTCAATATTTCTTAAATCAGTATGCATAGCATTAATTTTGAATTCAATAGTATTTAAAATCCAAAATTGAAAATGATTTGTTTTATATTGATGATGCATCATAAATACAATTTTGATAGAAACTAAAAGAACGCTTATTTCAAGAGAAATAAAAGGTGGTAAAAAGTGAGTTGTTATTTCTAGAATGAATAATGTTAATATGATAGCAAGAAACATTCCATTAATAATTGCATCAACTTTTGAGAAAGTTTTTCCTCCTAATTTACCAAGCATAATGCGAATTTTTTCTCTTTCTTGATTATACTCCTCTATTTCTTTTAATATTGCTTCTTCAGCCATTGTGAATTCTTCTTTATTCATATATACACCTTATTGTTTTAATTTTTGAACATAGTAATAAAATATTAATAATAAATAAAGAATATTTTGTAATTTTGTTAAAAAAATATAAAATAAATAGTTTGTTTTAAAATATTATTGTATAAGAATTTAATTGTATTGAAAATTTCTAGTTTCTTGAATTTTTAATAATTTTTTATGTCTATACATTTCTGTATCAACATCTTTATAAAAGTCAGTGAAATTATCATCATTATCATAAATTTTAGTTCCTAAAGCTAGGACAATATCATAAGGTTTTTCTTCAGAATTGTTTTTTAGATATTTATTAATTTGCTCTTTTATTTGAATAAATAAATCGCTTCTTGTATCATATATTATACAAGCAAATTCATCACCACTTATTCTATAGCATTTTCCATTTTTACTTACTGATTTATTTAAGGCATTGTAGCAAGATATAATGGCATAATCTCCTTCTTGATGTCCATATGAATCATTAATCTTTTTTAAATGGTTTAAATCTAATAATACTAATCTAAATACTTTATTATGGTTTATCAACTTCTCAACATCTATTTCAAAAGCTGTTCTATTATAACCTTTTGTGAGATAATCTTCATAGGCAAGTTGCTTATAAATTAATGACTTGTTTTTAGTCTCCATTAAATTATATATTGATTGGATTACATCAATCATTACTAAAAGAAAGAATCCTAAAACCCCTATTGCAAGATATTCTCCTAAATTTTGATAAACACCTATTATAAAGAGTCCAATTATTATTGAAGCAAAAATAAATAATGCAAAAATCATAATTAAATATTGCTTTGCTTTTTGATTATCTTTTTTATATCCTTCATAAATTAAGCAAAAAATAATTGTGAATGAGCTCAATAATATCATACCGATTGAATAAATTGTTGAGGCAATAAAAGATACTTTAGCAGAAAACTGAAGAATTAATTCTAGAGCTAATAAAAGAATATTTAAAGTTGCAACAAATGAGAGAGTTTTTTTAAAACCTTTTAAAACAATATCTCTAATGAATAAAGTTATTATAAGAGGGATACTTAAATTTGAGATATAACTAGTTGTTGAAATAATAAACCTATTTGAAGTTAAAATTTGAAGTATAGTTGATTCAGAAATAATCCACAAACCAGCAGCTATTCCAAAAGAAGCTAGATATAATATATGTTTAGCTATACCAAGTTTTTTTGTCCAGATTAAAGTAGATAGAGAGAATAAACTTAACACTATTATTAAAATAGATATTATAATATTTAGGTAATTTTGTTGAATTAAATCTAATATTATAGCTTCACCGTTTCCAATTACAATTGAATTTATCAATCCAGAAAATTGTGAAGTAGGTGAAGAAAAGGTTATTTTTAATGTTTTTCCAAGTGATTCATTTACAGGTATTTCTATCAACTGCCAAGAGGCAGGATAGGGATTATTAAGTGAAAAACTTTTTGAATTAACATCAAATGTATATATCAATTGATTATCTATATAAGCATCTACATTCATCATAGAAGATCTAATTCTTAAAGTTGTGTATATAAAATCTTCTTTATTTATTGTTCTTTCAATTGAATAACTCTTATTAGGTTTAAAATCATAATTTTGTGGTAAGGAAGAATCTTCTTTTACAATACCATTTGAAGATATTTTCCACCCTTCATTTAATGTTGTAATTGAATCTCTATTTAAATCCATTCCTATATGATCAGATACTAAGGAAAAAATAAAAATAATAATAGAACATATAATTAATATAAATATATTAATTATTGATACTAAACTAGTTTTTCTATCAAACATTTTTTCTCCTAAGATAATATAAAGTACAAAATAGTAATTCTTTGATATGAATGAATATATTATAGATGAAATAATACAATTTTGTGATTTATTTTCTTAATAATAATATATTACGTGATTAAATAAATTCAATATATATTTGTAATTATTTTAATTAAAAAATTATTTTTATTTAAATTCAGTTTATTTTTCTTTATTTGTTTTATATATTATTCTCATCAACTGCAATATACAAAAATCAAAGTTATATTTAACGATTTTAAACAAGAAAATAATAAGTGGATATTTTATATTTTTACATTATTTTTTTGGATATATGTGTATAATAATGTATTATACTAATATTTTTATAAATCAATAATAAATATTTGACATATTATATAGAAATAATTAATAAAACAAGATTCTTGATATTGTAGTTTTTCAAAAATGATAGTAACCTAGTTATACTATCCTGATTTAATTAGATAGGGGGCAAACATGTTTAAACACAATATAGTATTTAATAATATCAAGGAAAAAATAGTAATTGGTGGCTGGTATGAAGGAATGTTAATTCCATCTGAATCACAATTATGTGAAATGTATGATGTTTCAAGAATTACTATAAGAAGAGCATTAAAAGAACTAGAATATAATGGTTATGTAAAAAGAGTTCAAGGGAAAGGAACTTTTGTAAATGCTAATCACAGGGATCTTATAGAAGATGATCCTTCAAAGGAACTTTCTGATTTGATTACTTACAAAGTAATCGAATGTAAAAATATTGCTGCAAATGCAGAAGTTGCAAGAAAGTTGAATATCGGTGAATATCAAGAAGTTTTATATCTTAAAAGACTTAGGTATAGAGATGGAGTTGCAGAAGCATATATTGATACATGGTGTTCTTCTATTACTTCAAATCAATTGAGTAATTATAATTTAGAAAAACAAAAAATTCTTTCAATTTTATCTGATATTAATTCAAATTTGATTGATGCAACCACTTTAACCGTATCACCTATTATTCCTGATGATAATATTTGTGAGATTATTAATGTTGAAAAAGGTTCTGCCCATGCATTACTAAAACGTATTTCTTCAAATACATTAGGAGTTCCTTGTGAATATACAAAAGCTATTATTAATTCAGATGATTTAGAGTTTTGTATTAATTCATGGGTAAAAAAAGATAGCTATAAAGGCATATAGTTTTATTCTAAGATAAAGTATTTATAAAATTTTTAAGGTTAAGTAAATTTACTTAGCCTTTTGTTGTTACTTTATCTTGTTTGAATTTTTATATTATAGTGTATACATATTTACTATAGTTAAGTAGATTAGTTTGTTACAAAATAATTTGTTTACTTAAAAATAATTATTTTACATTAATTCTTGTATTTGTTAATAAAATAATTTATTCTGTATTTTGACAAAAGTAGGAATTTTGTAAGGGAAGGAATATATGAAAAGAACTATAATTACTATGCTCTCTCAAGCTGGAGAAAAATATGGAGATAGAGCATATACTACAAAGAAGTTTGATGGTAAATGGATAGAATGTTCATTTAAAAATACAGATAAAGAAACTTCTTTTATTGCTGCTAGTTTGTTAAATAAGGGCTTTGAATGTGAAGATAAGGTAGCTATTGTTAGTGAGGGATCTTCTCAGTGGGTTAATATTGAATTAGCTGTTATTAAATCAAGAGGTATAAGTGTACCTTTATCTATTAAATTAACCGCCAATGAAATAGCTTTTAGAGTTAATCATAGTGAATCAAAGATGATAGGGGTATCTCATAATACTATTGAAAAAGTAATTCAAGCTTATAAAGAATTTGATCATAAAGTTATTTTAATTTATTTAAATGAAAAAGATAAAAGAATTGAAAAAATCGCAAAAGAAAATAATTGGGAAGAAGGTAAAGATTATTTAATATATAACAATTTAGTTGAAGATGGCAAAGTTGTTTTAGAAAAAAACGCTGTTATTGTTCAAAATTCAATTGATGCTATTAATGAAGACGATGTTATTAATATATGTTATACCAGTGGAACAACTGGAAATCCAAAAGGAATTATGCTCTCTCATTTAAATTATTGGGCAAATAGTCATGACGCTGTTTCTTTATTCCAATTACCTGATGCAACATTTGAAACTTTAATAGTTTTACCAGTAGATCATTCTTTTGCTCACACAGTCGGTATTTATACTTCATTTTTAAGAGGTATTACACTTCATTTTGTTGATTCTGGTAAAACAAATGCTTCTATTATTAGAAACTTTCCAAAGAACCTAGTAGAAGTAAATCCTATTTTTATGATGACTGTTCCATCTATTACCGGAAATTTTATGAAGAAAATGACTCAAGAAATTAGTAAAAAACCAAAAATGATACAAAATATTTTTAATAATGGGTTAAAAGCTGGTATAACAAGAAATGGTGATGGATTTAATAAACCTAATGCTTTGGTACAATTTAAAACATTCTTTCCATATTTTATTGCTGATAAATTAATTTTTAGTAAATTAAGAGCTGTATTTGGGAATAGAATAAAATATTGTGTTGGAGGTGGTGCTCTTTTAGAAAAGAAACAACAAGAGTTCTTTGCAGCTATTGGAGTCCCTGTTTATCAAGGTTACGGTTTAACAGAAGCTGCCCCTATAATTAGTAGTAACTCTCCTACAAAATATAAGTTTGGAACTAGTGGTAATGTTGCACCTTCAGTTGAATGTAAAATTATGCTTGATGATGGTGTAACTGAGGCAAAAGTAAACCAAAGAGGTGAAATTGTTATCAAAGGTGATAATGTAATGAAAGGCTATTTTAAAAATGAAAAAGCTTCAAAAGAAGTTTTAAGAGATGGCTGGTTGTTTACAGGAGACTTAGGATACTATGATGATGATGGTTTTTTAGTAGTAACAGGAAGGGCAAAAGCCTTATTAATTAGTAAAGAAGGAGAAAAATACTCCCCAGAAGAAGTTGAAGAGGTTATGTATAATAATGTTGATATTATTAACCAACTTCTAGTATATAATGATCATAAACCTTCAACTACAACTTTAGTAACTTTACAAGAAGATAAAGTAAAAATTTTATTAAAAGAAAATAACATAAGTGATCCACAAGCTGCTTATGAATTAATCCTAAAAACTTTAAAAAGTTATGAATCAAAAGCTTCTTTAATTCCTTATGTATGGCAACCTTCAAGGTTTGCAATAATTGAAAAACCATTCAGTGAAGATGACGGATTAGTAAATTCAACTATGAAATTAGTGAGATATAAAACAAAAGAGTTTTATGCTGACAGACTTGATATGTTATATAGTAATCCTGATAAGAATGAAGATATTAATATTGAAATAGTGAAAAAATTATTTTTCTAATTGAATAAAATATTAAAAGTAAAAGAAGAGTGAATTAGCTCTTCTTTTTTTATTGTTTATAACAACTTTTTCTAAAGTGAAATATAAAAAATATTACTTATCTAATAGCAATGTATGATTGTTTATACCTTAATTTTGTATAGTATTTATCGAAATATTTAAATCTTTGTTATAAAAATTAAACTATTTGTAACTTTTTAATGTTATTTATGGTTGCCTATTGTAGAATGATAATGTAGTTAGAGCTATTTTTTTAGTTAGGAAAATAGTGCTTATATTTATTTGTGTATAAAAATTATACGTAATATGGAGGAAAATATGAAAAGAAAAAAAATTAGTTTTGTAATAATTATTTCTATAGTATTTTTGCTCTCCTCATGTGATATTTCTACTCTGTTAGATTCTTTTAAAGGGAATGCTTATGAAGAACTATTTGATTTGGACTTAGTAGGAGAACAAGCACAAGAAGCTGTAGAAGATATTATTGAATCAAGTGAACCTGATGTAGTGTCTCAAGATACAGCAATTGATACTACTTCTTCAGGAGGAACAGCAGGTACTGGAACTGTAGTAATAGGACAAGAAAACGGTGGTGTAGAAGCTGTTGAAAGTCCACAAGGGGTTGCTGATCCAAATGATGTTCCTGCCGCTCCGGTTGAAGATAATGGGGATGACGGTATTTCTGATGATTTAGTTGATGGACAAGTTGCTGTTGTGGATGGAACTGTTCCAACTTTACCTATTCAAGATGAAGATGAAAAAGATGTTTTAAAGCAAACTGTTGTAAAATCACTTGCTGGTGAAGGTGAAGATGATTTTATAGAACAATTAGAAAATCCTGCAGAAGATGACCAAATAGTTGCAGCACATAATTCTAGAGTTTTGATTGAAGCTGTTGTAGAAGATATTAATGAGGGAAACACCGATGGAAATGGTGATGATATTTCAGGTGTTGTTGGAACTTTAGGTGGACTTGCAGGAGAATTGCTTGACGAATTACCACAAACCCCTTCTACTCAATCTGATATATTAGATGTTCAATTAACTTTAAATTTAACAAATAGTATTATTAATGCAATGAATGTTATAGCTGGAACAGGTAATGGAATTACTACAATTCAAAATGTAGATACTACTATTCCTGAAGTTGAAGAAGCATTACAACAAGTAATAAGTGATGTTACTATAATGTTAAAAATTGCGAAAGCTCAAGGATCTACTTCAAACTTGATAAATAGTGTTAATCTCACAAATATATTTAATATGCTTTCAGAAAGACGTTTAGAAATGGCATCCAAAACTACATACTCTATTGGTGATGATGAACTTGCAATACTTAATGGTATGAAAGATACAATTAAATTGGTACTCTTTGATATATTGGGAATTGATAAAGATGCTGAAAATCCTACAATAAATGAAGACAAGCTAGCTAAAGCTACTAAAAATTACACAAAACAACTTGAATTATTTAATACTTTTATTGAAGTTAGTGGCTATGGATTAAGTTATGATGATATTAAGGAAAGTGATAGAGATGAATATTGTGGTATAAATGGTGTAATAAATTATACTATTGCTACAGTACTAGTTAATTTACAACCTGTAATTGATGAATATGAAAGTCGATCTGGTATTCCATCAAGAATTGCCACAATTGATGACTTACTAAGTGCATTTTTAGCAGCAAATCCAGATATATTAGATTTTGAAGATGGATTTGAAAATAGTATTAATATAGATGGAGATTTAAGCAATTTAAATACAATATATGATGATACTTTACTTAATCAATTATATATCAATGATTTAGATTTAGAAAATCCTGGGTTAAATATCAAAGCAATAGCTACTAAGTGGAAAACAAATGCAGAATATTTAGCTAGACTTGGAATAAAAAATTATGATACAAGCCAAATTAAAGTAGAGTTGTTTGATAAAATTGAAATTCCAGATACAATATTTAATAGTAATTCGGAGGAGTAATTTATGAAATATATAAGAAAAATTTTAATTGGCCTCATTGTTTGTGGTATAATCTCCTCTGCTTCCATTTTTGCAACAGTTGATCCTTCTTTATTAAGTGATAATTCATCTGTTGCAAGAACTAATGCATTTATGTCTACTAGTAGCCATAGAATGGGCATGGGAAGTGCAGGACTTGGGATTGGTGGATTCTATGATAGTTATTTATATAATCCAGCAAATTTACAAAAAGATGGTTTTAAGATTGTATTTCCTTCATTAACTTTAACAGTAAATAATATATATAATTTAGTGGAGCCAACAGTTGGTGATAATATAATCAATATACTTGAAAATATAAAAACAGATGATTCAGCACCTATTGCTTTAGGAGAATTGTTTATTAAATCTCTTCCTTATGGATATGGCGAAGTATTAACAGTTGATACAAATTTAGGTTTTAAAACAAGATCTTTTGGATTGGACTTAGCTGTTCAAGAAAAATTAAGAAGCTATAATGGGGGAGGAGACTGGACAACAACATCTATGATAAGCGAAACAAATGTTGCAGCTACAGCAGCCCTTGGATTTAATATTCCATTTATTGAAGATGTATTATCATTAGATGTCGGTGCTTCTGGTGCTTTAAAATATAAGATGTACTCATCTGTTTTAGATGTTGATACCGTTTTAGGTTTAATTCCTCAAGAAGGCTCTTCTGTTGATATAGAATCTGTTTTACTTGAATCTATACCTTTTGCAGCAGGTTATTCAATACCTGTTACAGTTGGTGCTAATTTAAATCTACCTTTAGGTTTAAGCATTAGTGCAGTTGGAAGAAATTTTAATGGAAATTATAATATGGTTGGCTATGACAGTCTAAAGAGTTTAGTCAATAATGATGAGTTAATTGTTTCAATGATAGGATCTGATCAATTAGGAACACCTTCAACAGCTCCAACTGAAGAAGATGAATTTAGTGTTGAAATACCATGGTCACTTGATGTAGGTTTAACATTTGCTCCATCAACATTCTTAGATGATATTATACAAGCTCAAATAGCTTTTGATATGATTGATTGTTATAGTCTTATTGAAGCGGCTATAAATGAAACAAGTACTCCTTTAGAATTACAAAGTGATGCATTAACTGCTTTAAATGCCGGTATTCAACTTAAATTGTTAAGTTTAATTGATATAAGAGCTGGATTAAGCCAAGGTTATAAGAGTATTGGAGTTGGATTTGATATATTAGTATTACATCTCGATGCTTCTTATTATAGAAAAGAATATGGAGATATTTTAGGTACAAGTTCTTCTGATGCTTTAAGCCTTAAATTTTCATTGTTAAGTAGATAATATAACTTATTATTTATAACTTTTATCCCCTGTTATTATTTAACAGGGGATTTTTTGATTTAGAGGAAGTAAAAATATTATAACAAGTGTTATTATAATAACAAAGCTTAATAAAAAACAACGTTTATGTTAAAATAACCTATACAATATCACAAAACTGTGTTATTTTGTTATCATTATAAAAATGAGGTATTTGTATGGAAAATTTTGGCGCATGGGGACTTATTCCTCCTATTTTGACAATTGCATTAGCTTTTATAACTAAAGATGTTATAATTGCATTATTTTTAGGAATTTTATCAGGTTCTCTTATTGTTGCAGGAGGTAATATTTTTGCAGCTATATTAAGTTTAACTGATATGATAGCGGGAAGCTTAAATGATGGTTGGAATATTAGGATTTTCTTATTCTGTGCATTATTAGGTGGATTGGTTGGTATGCTAAGTAGAACTGGAAGTGCTAGAGCTTTTGGTCGATGGGCAGCAAAAAGATTACACACAAAAAAATCAAGTTTATTTATGACATGGATTTGTGGTATTATTATATTCATTGATGATTATTTCAATTCATTAGCTGTTGGTACTGTTATGAGACCAATTACAGATAAAAATGGAATTCCAAGAGCTAAATTAGCTTATATCTTAGACTCAACTGCAGCACCAGTTTGTATAATAGTTCCAATTTCATCTTGGGTTATAACTGTTATGAGTTTAATTAAAGGTTCAGAAGGTTTTGATCAATTAGGAATTAGTGAATTCTCCTTCTTTATGAAAAGTGTTCCTTTTAATTTATATGCAATTTTAACACTAATTATGGTTGTTACAATTATAATAACTTCTCGTGATTTTGGGGCTATGAAAAAAAGTGTAGAGTTTGCAAAGAAAACTGGAAAATTATATAACGAAGAATATGGCCCAGCTCCTGGTGATATTCAACTTGATGGTGATGATAATGCTGAAAAAGCAAAGCCTTTTGATATGCTTTTCCCTATTATATTGTTGATTGTTTCTGCTGTTGTATTATTTCCATTAACAACTTGGATAGGTTCAGTCGATGGAGAAAGTATTGTAACTTTATCTCAAGCAATGACTACAATTTCTTTAGCAGAAGCCTTTAATAATACAGATGCTTCTATGGCTCTATTTTATGCTGTAATTATTACATTATCTCTAACATATCTTTATTATTTAATTAGAGGATTATTTACAATTAAGAGTGCGAGTGATTCATTAATTGAAGGTGTTAAGAGTATGGTTCCTGCACTTGTTATTTTAACAATGGCATGGACAATTGGTGGAATTATTAAATACTCTCCTTCTGATGGTGGTCTTGGTTTAGCTTCATATTTATCAGATGTAGTAGTTGGTGGTGGATTCCCTCTAATGTTAGTTCCAATGATTGTATTTGCTCTCTCAGCATTAATATCCTTTGCAACTGGTACATCTTGGGGTACATTTGCAATTATGATTCCTATTGTTTTCCCAATTGTTGTAGGTTTAGCTGGTGCAAATTCTTTAGACCAAATAACTACTATCAATGCTTGTTTATTTGCCGTAAGTGCTGTATTAGGTGGAGCTGTTTTTGGAGACCATGCTTCTCCTATTAGTGATACAACTATTTTATCTTCAACTGGAGCTAGTTGTCCTCACTTAGAACATGTAAGAACTCAATTACCATATGCACTAACAGTTGCAGGATGTGTTTTTGTTGGTTATTTAATCGGTGGAATATTTAATATGAGTATTTTAGTTACTTGGATTGCTGCATTAGCAAGTTTTGTATTATGCATGACATTCTTACCAAGACTTTTAAATAAATAAAATTATAATTCTTTTAATAATATTGGAGCTTACTTGTTAGCAAGTAGGCTCTTTTATTGTTTAAATATTAAGATTGATATAAAATAATAAAAAAATGTAATAAGGGAAGAAATTGTGAAAAAATATGTAAAGATAGAACCAAAAATTATGGAATATGCCTGGGGAAATAAAACTTTTATTCCTTCATTGATAAATAGAGAAATTGATGAAAATCCTAAAGCTGAACTTTGGATGGGAACTCACACCGGAGCTCCTTCACTAATTGATAATAGTGATGAATTATTAGAAGATTTTTTGAAAGATAATTCTAATTTCTTTAGTGCTGAACATATAAAGAAATATAGTGATAATCTACCTTTCTTATTTAAAGTTTTAGCAATTGAAAAGCCATTATCGATTCAATGTCATCCTGATTATGAATTTGCTAGAATTGGTTATGAAAATGAAAAATCTTATAGAAATGAGAATCCAAGAGCACTTTGGAATTATAAAGATGATAATAGAAAAGCTGAAGTAATATTTGCTTTAACTAATATTACTGCAATGTGTGGATTTTTAAGTGATGAAAAAATAGTATCTAATTTAACTCAATATATTCCTAATGGTTTTAAAAAATATATTGAACCTAAATTAGAAAATAAAACAAATAAGGCGGAAATTATTTTTGAATATCTTTATAGGGTTGAAAAAGAAATACTTAAAGAATTAATTTCTGAATTATTAAAAAATGTTAAAGACTGTAAAAATAAAGAAGGTGATTTTTTTACTAAAGAAGGAATCATTAATAGAGTAAGTTCAACTTATCCACAAGATAGTGGATTATTTGCTCCATTGTTTTTAAATGTTGTTCATTTAAATGTAGGAGATGCTCTTTATCTTGAACCAAGATTATTACATGCTTATGTATTTGGTAATGGTATTGAATTAATGAGCGCATCTGATAATGTTCTTAGAGGTGGTCTAACTAATAAAAAAATGGATGTTGATGAATTAATGAAAGTAATGATTGTTAGCCAGGATAAACTTGAATTATGCAAAAAAACAATAGATGATTATAATAGAGTAGTTGTAGAAACTCCAACTGATGAGTTTACTCTTAAATATTATAATCAAGGTAAATTTGACGTTAAAACAGATAATCTTGAAATGTTATTATTTATTGAAGATAGTAATTTAATAATTGAAGGTGAATTAGTTGAAATTAAAAAAGGTGATGTATATGTAATTAGTTCAGATACAGAATATACTTTAGAAAATAAAGGACAAGTTTTTGTGGCAACTTGTTAATTAATTAAAATGTATTATTGAAGACTAGCATTATTAAGCTAGTCTTTTTTTGACATAATTCTTTTATACATAAGATTATAATAAAATATGATTTTTGTTTATATCCCAAATTATTTTATAAAAATTTATGAAATACTAAAAAATTATAAAATTATGTGTGAATAACTAAAATATTTTACTTGTTAATCGCATATAACTATGATATATTTCTAGCTATGAAATACATGAAATTTATAGAATTATTAAATAAAGAATTGGTTATTGCAATGGGATGTACAGAACCTGCTGCAAGCGCTTTGGCTGGAGCAAGAGCTGCTCAATTATTAGAAGGTGAAGTTGATAAAATTTTTGTAGAAACAAGTCGTGATATGGTTAAAAATGCCATGGGTGTTGGAATACCAAATTGTGATATAAAAGGAATTCAAGCAGCTGTATCATTAGGAGTCGCTGTTAAAAATCTTGAAAATGGACTTGGGATTTTATCAAATGTTACTGAAGAGCAGAGAACTGCAGCAAGAAAATGTAAAGTAGATCTTAAAATGGTAGAAAATGTTCCTCCATTATATATCAAGGTTACATTGGTAAATGAAAGTCATAAAAGTATTGCAATTGTAAGTGGAAATCATTCGTATTTTTCTTTTTTACAAAAAGATGATGATGTTTTAGTAGATGCTCCTCTTGGAAATACCATTGATAAAAGCAGTGAAAAAGAATCAAACTTTATGGAAAATATTTCTTTTGAAGAGATTATAGATTTTGCAAATCAATTACCTAAAGAGTCAAGTGACTTATTAATTGGGGCTGCAACTACAAATCTTGCTATCGCACAACATGCATTAACACAAGAATATGGTTTAGCTGTAGGCAAACACACTTATGAAGTATTAAATGATCCTCCAACTTCAATAGAAGAAGCTTTTTCTCTTGGTGCAACATTAGCTGCAAGTGCATCCGATGCTAGAATGGCTGGTTGCCCTTTACCAGTAGTTATAAATAGTGGAAGTGGAAATCAAGGAATTACTATTACTTTACCAATATATACTTTGGCTAAATACTTACAAAAAAGTGATGATGAATTAGCTTCAGCTCTGTGTATTGGAGAATTAATTGGTTTAGCATTAACTGCTAAAAAAGATAGATTGTCAGCTCTTTGTGGAGCTTTTACTGCTGCTATAGCAACTTCTTGCGGTATGATTTTTTTACTTGGTGGTGGTATAGATGAAATGAAAAAATCAATAAATGTAATGGTTGCTAATTTAACAGGTATTATTTGTGATGGTGCAAAAAGTACATGTGCTTTAAAAATTTATTCATGTGTTCAAAGCGCTGATTTAGCAGTTAAACTTGCTATGAAAGGCAGTGCACCTGGCGAAGAGAGTGGAATTGTTGGAATGGATATAAAAAGTTCAATTGATTATTTATCTAGAATTAGTCATGAAGGAATGGAACAAACTGATAAAACTATATTAAATATTATGATGGAAAAACAAAAAGATAGAGAAGAATATTGTTAATCATTTATAATATTATTTAAATAGGCAATCCAAAAGGATTGCCTATAGTTTTTTATTGATCAATTGTAAAAACAAATCCAGAGAATCTTGCTCTTCTATTTTGATAATTATTTATCAGAGACTGCCCATCATAAAATTGATAAGCAAACTTCATTCTTTGTGTATGTTTTTTTGAAGGTAAAATAATTCCAATTTGATACGTGTAATTGCTTGTATATGCTGCTTGTTGCCATTTGCTTATTTGTCCAGCAACATATATAGTTCCTAATTTGTTGTCTAATATTGGTAATTTTAATTCTGCACCATATTGATACCAAATATATGCATGTTCAACAACTGAATTTGAATCTCCTGCTAATAAACTTTCCGAAGGATTATAATAAATAAAATCTCCATACAATTTTAAAGATTTAGCTAAATTTTCATCAATATTTTTCAAGAAGTGGAAAGGTAAAATATCCGCTGATAATATATAATCATCTCTTACAAAATTGCTTTCATTTAATATTGCATTAATATCAAAATCAATATATTGGTTGCCATCTCCATTTGTATCTAATTGATCTCCTTGATGAGAGCATATATGATGATGTCCCCATTTGAAAGTTGACCAATAATTCGGTTTCATAATTATTGTGTAATAATAAATTCCATCAGTACTTAATAAATCTGTTCCATGAGAATTCATAAATGTACAAACTGCAGCTCCAATTTCTGCTTCAATTCCTAAATTAGGGTGATCTTCAGGAGAAATTCTCCAAAAATTAAATCTTGTACCAATTTTACAATCAAAATGGGTTTCTTCTCCTACTGAATTTGGATGAATTTCTTCAATTTCATAGTCTCGATAAGTTAATTCAGTATTTACTGATAGGGGGTCAGCTAGATATGATTCATATAAAAAATTTTCAGGAAGGCCTGTAAACTCTATACCCAAAAAATTAGATTTTGCACTTAAAGGTAGAATGAGAATTGTAAATAGTATAATAGAAATAGTTTTTTTCATTTTTAAATATCTCCTTCTTCAAGTGTTATTACTGAATTTCTTGGTCCATTATTTGAAAAACCACCCATTATAAATATTTTTTCATTTAATACTTGAGCAGCATATCCATAACAAGGCTCTATAGGAGATCCATATGAATCCATATTCCATTTATTTGTATTAAAATCATAATAGAGGGTTCCATATGTGTCTTTATTATGAGAAAAATGGAGAGAACTATTACTCTTTCCTGAAAGTAACCATAGTTTATCATTTAAATATACAAGATTATGATTACTTCTTCTATTGCAATTTTCTATTGGAGTTTTATATAAGCATTGCCATGATGCGCTATCATTTGTGGTATCTAATTTATAAAGAGAATCCCAATTATCAATTGATGAGTCAATATTTCCAGTTTTTGATTGAGTTGCACCTAAAAATGAGCCACCTTGAATGTAAATATCATTTCCAACCAATTCATAAGCAAAAGCAGATCTTCCACCTGGCATAGTTGCACTAGAAAGTTGAATCCAAGTGTTTCCATCAAATTTCCAAACATCATCAAGATATTGAGGGCCCACTCTATCAACTTGCCTGAATCCTCCAAATAAGTATATTGCTGAAGAAGTGCTAATCATAGCAAAATCTTTTCTTGCAACCCAAGGAGTTGTCGTGCTATTACTTACTTCTTCCCATGTAATTCCATCACTACTTCTCCAGACATCATTTTTATAACCTCTATTACCGGTTTCATCATCTGCATAAAATCCTCCAGCTACATAGATATATCCGTTTAATACTGCAGCTCCATGACCACGACGTCCTTTAAAAGGGGCATCATCATTTAATAATGTCCAATTAATACCATCAGAGCTTTTGTATACATCTTCTCTATAGCAATCTTTTTCACCTCTAACAGTGATATCATAACCACCAATAATGTATATTTCATCATTAAATACAACAGAAGCAAAATCTTGTCTTTTTGACCAAGAAGCATCGTTTTCTATGTTAGTAACTTTAAGATTACCATCATAACTATCGAAATGATATTCTTTGTATGCAAGAATAATTGAACCATCACAACTGATTAAGAAAATTACACTTGAAATAAGTAAGATAAGTAATTTTTTCATAAACAACCTTTTATATATATTTATAAATGATAATAACTTAAAAAGAATTAAGTAACAATAAAAAATAAAATAATTAATAATTTCTAAAATTAAATAATTTACAAAAAAGTTGAAATTTAAAATTTGAGAAAATACTTGATGATTAAAAATATTAAAGGATTTTCCTTTATGAATAATTTATAAATAATAAATAAATTATTTAAGTAATAAAATGTTAGATAAATGAGTAATAAGAAATTATTTGTTCTTTGTTGTTTATAAATTATGCTATACCTATTTTTTAAACAAAAGAGGTGAAATATAGTATATGGATAAGAAAGTTCCTTTGAAAAATAAGATATTATTTGGAATTGGAGATATGTACGCTGGGGGTGCATTCTTAGTTGTTGGGTTATTATATTTAAAATTTTTAACTGATAAAGTAGGTTTATCTCCAGCTCTTGCTGGTACTGTTTTTTTAATAGGTAAAATTTGGGATGCTATCTCTGATCCAATGATGGGTGTAATTTCAGATCATACGAAATCTAAGTTTGGAAGAAGAAGATTATATTTCTTACTTGGAATTCTTCCAGTTTTTATAACCTTTTCAATGTTATGGGTAGTGCTTACAAATAGATCCCAAATAGCAATGTTTGTTTATTATTCGCTTAGTTATATTTTATTTAACACAGGGTTTACAATGGTTCAAGTTCCATATAATGCTGTATTAGCTGATATGACAAACTCTTATAAAGAGCGAACAGTAATGAGTGGAATAAGATTAACTTTTTCAGCAGTTTATGCTGTAATTGCTGGTGTAATTCCTATGATGTTGATCAATTTAAAAGGTTATACTTTTATGGGTACTTGTTTTGGTATTTTTTATGCTATTCCATGGATTTGTGTTTTCCTAGGGACTTATGAGAATCAAGAACATGTTGATAATGTATCAAATGAAAGTATAAAAGAAATCTTTAAAACATTACCAACAATATTTACGAATAAAAGTTTTAGACAACATGCAGGTTTGTTTATTACGAGTCAAAGTGCTGTAGATTTTTTAACAACTCTTTTTATATATTATTTAACTTATGTATTACATAGAGAAAATGAATTCTCACTTGTTATGGGGGCTATGTTAATAGTTCCAATAATTATGGTTCCTATATATACAAAGATTGCTCAAAAATATAGTAAAACAACTCCTATGCATATAGGTCTTGTTGTTTGGATAATAGTACTATTTGTAGCCTTATTTTTGAAGGAAGGACAACCTAGTTGGTTGATTTATAGTGTTGCTGTATTTAGTGGTGTAGGTAGTGCTAGTGCATTATTTGTACCATGGTCAATTTTACCAGATATTACAGATGTTGATGAATTAATTTCTGCAAAAAGACGTGAGGGTTTATATTCAGGAATGGCAACTCTTCTTAGAAAAATAGCACAAGCTACAGCTATTTTTTTAGTAGGAATTATTTTAGATTTAGTAAATTACACTCCTAATGTAGAACAAAGTGCAACCGCTATTTTTGGAATAAGATTTATGTTCTCAATTATTCCTATTATTCTTTTATCTCTTGCTCTTTATTTTTCTTATAAGTATAGTTTGTCGAAAGAAAATCATGCAATTGTTATAGCTGAAATTGATCGAAGAAAGAATAGAAAAGATGAAAATCCTAGTAGAAAAACTATTGAAGTATGTGAATTAGTAAGTGGTAAAAAATTTGAAGAATTATTGCTCTAATTGATAATACCGCTAATAAAACACAAATTGTTAAGAATTATTTAATATTCCTATTGACAGAAATTAACTAATTCTATACATTAACGAATGTCTTTTGGGGGCGTAGCGAAGATGGTTATCGCGTCGGCCTGTCACGCCGAAGATCGCGGGTTCGATCCCCGTCGCTCTCGAAGTAAGCTTCTTACGTTTTGTAGGAAGCTTTTTTTATTTTTTATTACTCTCAAATCTACTAAATAGTTTAAAACTATTATATTATATTTTTTATGAAAGCAGATTTTGATTTAATAAAACATTATTTAACAGTAGATAGAGATATTTTTGATAAAGAAATAAAAACAAAAGCATTTGAATTACTAAAAAATGAATGTAATTCAAGTATTTATACAGGCGGCTTATTGGCATTAACTAATTTTTGTGTTAATAACTGTCATTATTGTGGATTAAATAGAAATAATCCGAACATAAATAGATTTACATTAGAAGATGAAACAGTTTTATCTTCACTAAAAGCAGTTAAAGATTTAGGACTAAAAAGAATTTTATTAATTGGTGGAGAAAATCCTAAAATTAAACTAAATCAGTATTTAAAATATATAGAAATAGCAAAAAAATATGATTTAGAAATAAATTTAGCAATGGGTGTTTTTTCAAAAAAAGAATATAAGATGCTTAAAGAAGCTGGACTTGATTATTACACTATTAAATTTGAAGTTTCTAATCCAAAGGTTTTTAATCAATGTAATCCTGATATTTCTTTTGAAGATAGAATGAAATCTATTTATTATGTAAAAGAAGCTGGATTAAAGCTTGGAACAGGTAGTATTGTTGGCCTTAAAAATCAAAGTCTTGATGATATGGTTAATGATATTTTATTAACATATGAATTAGGTGCTGATTGGGCTCCAATAGTTCCATATATACCTTCTCCAAATACAATAATGGGAGAAGATACCCCATTTGGCAATGTAGACATCTTATTAAGAAGTATTTCTTTACTTCGATTGTTATTACCAAAAAGCCAAATAACAGCTGGACAACCAACGCAAAATTCTAAAATAGGATTTGGAGATGAAATTGGAAATATTGAAGCAATGGCACATGGTGCAAATAAGTTATTTGTAGAAGTAACACCTTTGGCTCTTCAAAAAGATTTTGAAATAACAGAAGGTAGAAAACTTCTTAAATTAGAGAAAATAGATAGAATGATTAATTCTTTAGATTTAATGAGGATATAATAGATGAAAGTATTATTAGGAATGAGTGGTGGAATTGATTCCTCTGTTAGTGGATATTTATTGAAAAAAAATGGTCATGATGTAACTGCAGTAACAATGCTATTAGGTCAAGGTAATGAACAAATTAAAAATGCAAAGAAGACAAATTATTGCTTTGCTCCTAATAAAGAAGAAGAATTAAATAAAGTAAAAGAAGTGTGTGAAAAATTAGATATTAAATCAGTAGTATTAGATTTATCAAATGAATTTAGCTCAACCATTTTACAAAATTTCAAAGATGAATATTTAAATGGAAGAACTCCAAATCCTTGTATTTGGTGTAATTCAATAATTAAATTTAAGGCTATGATTGATGAAGCAAGAAAAAGTGGTCTTGAATTTGATAAATTTGCAACAGGACATTATGCAAGAATTGTTGATAAAAATGGTAGATTTTGTATTTTAAGAGCGAAGGATTTAAAGAAAGATCAGTCATACTTTTTATATAGACTTAATCAAGAACAACTATCTCAAATAATATTCCCACTAGGCGATTTAACAAAAGATGAAGTTAGAGCTATTGATGTTGCAAATGGATTCCATAAAGAAGAGCAAACAGAAAGCCAAGATTTTTATGATGGTGATTATACTGAACTTCTTAATGTTGAAAGTAAAGAAGGCAATATTGTTGATAGAGACGGCAATGTTTTAGGTAAACATAAAGGGTTATTCCATTATACTATTGGGCAAAGAAAAGGACTTGGGATTGCAGCTCCTAAACCTCTTTATGTATTAGAATTAGATACTATTAATAATGAAGTTGTAGTTGGATATCAAGAAGCAACATATAATAAAATTGTGGAAGCAAAAAATATTGTTTGGGGAGCTAGATGTGAATTAAATAATGAAAAACTCCAAGCAAAAATTAGAAGTACAGGATATCCCTCTCCTGTTATTGCATCATCATATATAGATGAAGATGGAAATACTATTCTTAGTTGTGAATTTGAAGAACCTATACAAGCTGCAACTCTTGGACAATCTTTAGTTGTTTATGATGGAGATGAAATTGTAGTAGGTGGTATTATTTCTAAGACAATCTAATTTATAATAAAGAACTATAAATTATCATTATTGTATAATTTAGTTGTTTCTTTTTTGCCTTTATGATTAAATAAGTTTAATTGAACATAGGAGTTATGAAATGCGCGTTATTATTGAAGAAAATTATGGGGATTTATCATTGTGGGCTGCAAGATATATTGCAAAGAAAATAAATGAGTTTAATCCAACAAAGGAAAACCCTTTTGTACTTGGACTACCTACAGGATCTTCTCCACTTGCTACTTATAATGAATTAATTAGACTTAATAAAGAAGGTATTGTCTCATTTAAAAATGTTGTAACATTTAATATGGATGAATATGTAGGATTAGATGAAAATCATCCACAAAGTTATCATTATTTTATGTGGAGTAATTTCTTTTCAAAAGTTGATATTCAAGAAGAAAATGTTAATATTTTAGATGGAATGGCAACTGATTTAGATGCTGAATGTATAAGATATGAAGAAAAAATAGCTAGTTATGGTGGAATTGATTTATTTTTAGGTGGAATTGGATGTGATGGACACATAGCTTTTAATGAACCTTTCTCTTCTTTGGCCTCTAGAACTAGAGTAAAGTCCCTAACTTATGATACAATACTTGTAAATAGTAGATTTTTCGATAATGATATTTCAAAAGTTCCTTCTACAGCACTTACAGTGGGAGTAGAAACAATTACTAGTTCAAAGACTGTTGTCATACTAGTAAATGGACACAGTAAAGCAAAAGCTTTAAAAGATAGTGTTGAAGGAGCTGTATCACAAAGCTGCACAGCAAGCGCACTTCAATTACATAAAAATGCTATTTTTGTAGTTGATGAACAAGCTTGTGGAGAGTTGAAAGTGGATACTTATAAATATTTTAAAGATATCGAAAAAAATAACATTGATCCTAATACTCTGTTTTAATAGGATTTTATAAATACTTCATTTTGCCTTTTTTTATTTTTATAGAAGAAGGCAAAATTTATATGATTTTAAATATAATAATTTATAATTATTATGATGGGAGATAATATGAATATTGTGTGTCTTGATTTAGAAGGCGTGTTAGTACCTGAAATTTGGATTGCTTTCAGCAAAGAAACTGGTATTGAAGAATTGAAATTAACAACTCGTGATGAACCAGATTATGATAAATTAATGAAATATAGATTAAATATTTTAAAAGAAAATAATTTAAAATTACAAGATATACAAAATACCATATCTAAAATAAAACCTTTAGAAGGTGCTAAAGATTTTTTAGATGCATTAAGAAGTAAAACACAAGTTATTATTTTAAGTGATACTTTTAGTGAATTTGCTGCTCCATTAATGAAACAATTAGGTTATCCAACTTTATTTTGTAATGATTTAGTAGTTGCTGAAGATGGAGAAATATTAGATTATACTCTAAGAATGCAAGATGGAAAGAAAAAAGCTATTGAAGCTTTCAAACAAATTAATTTTAAAACTTTTGCAGCAGGCGATTCATATAATGATTTATCTATGATTCATAAAGCAGATGCTGGATGTTTATTTAGAGCTCCTGAATCTATTTTAGAACAAGAAAAAAATTTAGAATTAACAACTACATATGATGATTTTATGGTTGAAATAGATAAATTCTTGAACAATAATTAAAACATGGAAAAAAAGAATATAAAATTATTATTATCTTTAATAGTATTAGTTATATCAATTATTATAGGCTTTGCTTTACTCTCATTTGTTTATAATGGCAATCCAATATATGAAGCTATAGTTGCAATTGTAGTTTTATTTATAGTAATTGTGCTAATAGTTATAATAAAAAATTTTTATGAAACATTCACTAAAAAATAAAAAATTCATAGTTTTTGGTTATTAAATCATAAATAATTGTAACAATATTCAATACACTAGACATTAGTTTAGTGTATTTTTATGTGTTTGCAATATTTAACATTTATTTTATTAATAACGTATTGACTACTTTTGATTTTTTTAGCATATATTGCTATATCAAAACAAAGCGTTGTGACAGAACGATATAGGAGCACTATATGACACGCGAATTCATTGATGAAATGAAAGATGCTTTAAAAACTGAAAAAACAGTTTTAATTGAAAAGTTAGTAAAAACAGATTCTGATTTTAAAAATTTGAGAGATTCAAAAACTATTAATGATAGTATTGATTCAGTTACTGAAGAATTAGCTTTTAGAAAATTGCAATTAAATGCAACTCGCGAAGCAACAAAACTTGAAGCAATAAATAATGCTTTATCAAGAATACATAATAAACAATATGGTTATTGTGCTGTTTGTGGAAAAGAAATTCCAGAAAATAGATTGAGAGCGATTCCTTATACTGTTGTTTGTGTAGATTGTAAAAACGCTGAAGAGAAAAAAAGAGTTAGAAGATAATAAAGAAAAAGGTTCACAAAAATGTGAACCTTTAATATTTTTTAAATAAATGGATTGTTAATTTCTTGTTTTATTGTTGTTCTAGGTCCATGTCCTGGAAATACAATGATATCTTCATCTAAAGTTAGTAGTTTTTTTAATGATAAAATTAAATCATCATAATTGCCTCCAAATAAGTCCCATCTTCCAATACTATTTGCAAAAAGAGTATCTCCTGAGAAAAGGATATTATTTTCTTTGTTATAGAAACATACACCTCCAGGTGTATGACCTGGTGTGGCAATTACTTTAAATTTACAATCATCTAAAAATTCACCGTCCTTTAAAAAATAATCGGTTTCTGGTAATGAATTGATTTCTTTTTCAAAACTTTGCAGGAAAGTTAAGTCAAAGCAATGTTCATTAATAAAGGATTTACCTTTTTCTCCTAAATATTCAAAATCATTTTCTCCAATGAATATTTCAAGAGAAGGATATTTTTCTTTTAATTTAGGTAATCCCATTATGTGATCCCAATGTCCATGTGTTAATAATACAGAAACTGGTTGAACTTTTCTTTTTTCAAGAACTTCAATAATTTTTTCAGCATTTGCTCCTGGATCAATAATCCATGCGCTGCTTGTTTCTTCAATTCCATAAATATAACAATTTGTTTGGTAAGGTCCGACTACTAGACAATCAATAAACATATAATAAAGTCCTAAATTTATTTCTTTTTGGAATAAGTAATTGAAGCTGTTCTTCCTTTGATATCAATACCATTTAGAACTTCAATTGCTTTTTCGCAATTTTTTTCATCCATTGTGATAAAAGAGTACTTATCATGTACTTTAATACTGTAAATATCACTTCTTGTAATCTCTAATTTTTCTTGAAGTAATTGAGAAAGTTCTTTTGAATATAACTTTTTCATTTTTCCCACATTGAGATAAAGAGTTTTAGCTCCTTGAGGGAATTTTTTTACAGGTTTCTCTTTTGCTTGTTCTGGCTTTGCAGTATTAGTTGGTCTTTTCTTTGAATCAATATCGGAGAAAATTTGTTTTGATTTTCTACTTCTTTGATTTTTATTTTGAGTTTTTTCACTTTTTGTGAGTTCTCTGAACAAATAAGCCATAAAATAGCCACGTAAACGCCAAGGAACATTTTTCTTGATTAGTTTTCTTAGGGATTCTAATTCTTCAGGATTTGGATCTGTTTCAGTTTTTCCTGCAAGCAATTTAATTTTCCCGATAAGTACATCCTCTTCATTAGGGGTGCTCTTGTTTCTATCATCCATGAGCATATCTCCTTAAAGCTGTTAACTACACTCACTGAGTTTTAGTGTAGCTCCTTTTTGTTTGTTGATTTCAACAAAATAAAACCAAGGCTAGGAAAAGGGACCTACCTTAGTGCCAAGGATACCTTTCGGTCACACTCGGGTATAAATAATTGATATACTTAAAAAAGTCCTGCAATATCAATTGCTTTTGAGCATATAAAAGAATTAACATCTTTGTCAAGGAAACAATTATTTGTTATATTGTTGTTATGGCATATAGTTTTAGTGAAAAAATAGACGAAAAAAATAAACAGATTAAAGAAGAGCTCAAAAAAGTTGATATTAATTATAAGAAATTAGGGGAGCAAGTAGCTTATTTTGCAAAAGATAAGCCATTTTCTTATTGTTTAAATGAATTATCAAATTATGAAATTTCACTAAATGATTATAATAAAATATTAAAGAAAAAGAATAAATTAAATAATAAAGTTGAACAGATTTCTGAATATAATAATAAAATTAATTCAATTAGATTAGCTCTTAATGAAAAAAGAATAGAGGAACAAAAAGAACTATCTCGTTATGGGGCAGCAATTTTTGAAGCATATTCAAATGATAAGATTGATAAAGAAATTACAATTAAATTAGATTCGATATTCGATAAAATTCATCTTAAGCTAAATAATGAAGCAAAAAAGAGAGATAATTCAAATATTATTTTAACAATAGCATATTATGAAAGACGAATAGATAAGATGAAAAAATCTTTATATAACTTATTTATAAAAAGTGCTCAATTAGTAATTGATGAAAATTTAGAAACTTCAATTACTTTAAAAAATAATGATAATTATATTAATTCAATTAAATTAATTATTGATAAAAGAAAAAATTTAGAAAACCAAATAAAAGAATATGAAAAAAATATTGATGATTTGAAAAGTGGAAATTCAAATATACATAATAAAAAATTAGAAGAAATGCAAAGTGAGATTAGATCTCTATATGAAACTCAAAGCAATGCTGCTCTTCTTCTCGGAAAAGAACTTTATAAAAACTTACCTGATGATATTTCTTCAAAAGAAATTGGATTGCAATCTATTTCTTTGATTGACAAAATAACTGTACAATTAGCATATATCGATTCATTAACTCAGGATATTAAAAAGTTAAACAATGAAATTCAAATATCAGAACTTTCATCTCAAATTTCTCTCGAAAGAAAAAAAATAGATAGATTAAATATCGAAATAGAAAATTGTAATTCACAAATTAGTAAAATAGAAGATATAATACAAAAGAAGATAGAAAAAATAATTAAATTAAAAGATGATGGGGTATATGATAAATCAGAATTTGATTTAAAGCTTAAGGATGATACTTATGGAAAATAATGGTAATGAGAAAAATAAAAAAAATGATGCTATAATCAAAGAAAAAGCTAGAAAAAGTATTACTCCAACTAATAAATCAAAAAAGAAAGAAGTATCTACGACTAAAAAAAATTCTTCTTCTTCTAGTTCAGAATCTATTTCTTTTGAAGATGTTCCTAAAAGATCTCAAGTTAAAGGACTTCCTAAAAAAGATTTGAAAGTTTTTGAATCTAAATCTACTTCTTATGATTCAAATAATGATAAAAAAATTAACAAAGTTAAAAGTAATTCTCAAAAAAAATCTTCAACAAAAGAAAAAACTGTTTCTTTAAGCAAGTGTAAAGGTACAGAATTTTTAAATTCACAATATAATAAAAATAAAGAGAATGAACAACTTATTAATAAATCGACTCAAAATAATAAATCTAATGATGTTAAAACAAATACTACAAAGTCAATAAGTAATGAAAGAAAGACTACAAATAACAGAACTAAATCTTTAAAAACTGAACAAACAAATAATAAAGCAATTATATCTAAAGATTTAGATAATAAAGATAATTCTGCTTCCAATGAGAATAAAACTCAAAAATCGAATAAGAAAAAGACAAATAAAACAAAGACTAGTACTAAAAGCAATAAAAAAGATGCAAATAGACCATTAAATAGAGAAAAATCACGCCCAACAGAAAGAAAACCAAAGCAAAAAGCTTCTCAAAATATTCCTATAGCTTCAAACAAAAAAGATAATAATATTAGTAAAAATACAATTATTGTTGAAAAGCCTAAAGAAGTTAGAGAAGTTAAAAACAAAAAGAATCAAAGTGAAGAATCTCAATTAAATAAACTTAGAAGTTTTATTGAAAAAAATAAATCTATTGATCCTAGAAAAGAAATTGATACAAATAGAAATAGAGCTAGAGCTTTAACAAAAAAACAACTTGAAAAGAATGCTATTAAAAATCAAGTTCATAAATCATTTTCTTTTAAACTTTTTAATCTATTTCCTAAAATACCATTACATCTTAAATTAATATATTTATTGATTATAACAATTATACTAATAGTATTCTTTAGCGTTAATTATATAATAAAAGATAATGATTTTTTTGTTGAAAATGACAAACTTTCAGCTTTAGAAGAATCCCTTAATTTAGATGAAAAAATAGATAATATAGTTTCATCAAATAATTTAGAATATGTAGAAGAAATTATATCTCCAATTACAAGTTCAAATTCAGTAATAAATTTTACTGATATTGAGCAAAGTGATGATTATATAAAAATCAACATAGAGAGAGGTTTGAGTGCAACTCAAATAGCAACTTTATTGCAAGAAGCAAATCTTTGCAGTAAAGATGATTTTTTAGATTTTGTAGTTAGCAATGATCTTGCTTCGAATTTAAGAAGTGGTGAATATTATATTGAAAAAAATAGTAGTGTAGAAGATATTGTGAACACAATTATTGAAGCTGATCCCTCAATAATTATAATTTATCCTGCAAAAACAATTGATCAAGTTGATCTATTATTAACAAATAAGGGATTAATAAATAGAGGGGATTTTGATAAAGCATGCGTTGATTTATGCGAAAGTAAAGGTTTTGATTTTGTAGAAGGATGGTTTGCTCCTGCAACTTATAAAATTTCTAATGAGTTTGATGTTAATTTATTAGCTACATCGATGTTTGAGAGTACAATGTCAATAATAGCTCCACATACAAAAACTATTGCTCAAAATGGATATAGTATTAATGATATAATAATAATAGCTTCATTGATACAAGCAGAGACTCAAGATGTTAATCAAATGCCAATAATATCTAGCATTATTCATAATAGACTTGATTTAGATATGCCTTTAGGAATAGATGCTACAACTAGATATGAGTTAGGTGATTGGATAAGTGAATTAACTAGTGAGCAATTAAATACAATAACCCCTTATAATACTAGACGACAAAAAGGATTGCCTCCTAGTGGAATATGTTTAAGCTCAAAAGATGCAATTTTAAGTGCTATATTCCCCAATGATACAAATTATTTGTATTATATTCATGAAAAAGATGGTAGTTTAACACCAGCTTTAACTTATGAAGAGCATTTAGCTAATATAGATAAGAGAGATAATAATTAAAAATGAACTATTCAAAATATAATTTACATACACACTCATTTTACTGTGGTCATGGAAAAGGTGAGTTATCTGATTATGTAGCAGAATCAAAGAAAAATAATCTTGAATTATTAGGATTTAGTGAACATTGTCCGGTAAAAGAAAATAGATGGAGACAGAGTAGAATGTCTTTTGAAACCATTGATACTTATATTGAAGATGTAAATTCACTTAAAAAAATAGAAAGCGAAAATTCTGATAATTCTTCGAAAATTGAATTATTGTGTGGATTTGAATGTGACTATTTTCCTCAATATAAAAATTATTATGATGAGTTAAGAGAAAGATGTGATTATCTAATTTTTGGAGTTCATTATTTAGATTTACCATCTCGAAGCGATTATCCATTACATCATCACGATTTAAATGTAAAAGCTTTAACTGTTTATACAAATCAATATATCAAATCAATTGAGAGTGGACTTTTTTCGATTGCAGCTCACCCTGATTTATTCTTTCTTCGTTACTATAAATGGGACAATCAAACTTTAGCAATAAGCAAAGAAATAATAGAAGCCTCAATTTATTACGATATACCTTTAGAAATAAACGGAAACGGTATTTTAAAAAATAAAATTGAAGGCTTTAATAATGAAATGAGATATCCATATCCTGTTAAAGAATTTTGGCAGGTAGCAAGAACTTATAAAGATTTAAAAATTATAACTAATGCCGATGCTCATTCTCCAACAAATTTAAAAAAATCATTTAAATTGTGTAATGCTTTTGCAAAAGATTTAAATATTGAATATAGAGAGGCAAATATTGATAAAATAAATGAAATCAAAAAAATTGAATTTATTTAATAATACTTAGAAATCTTCTTTACAATAAAATTCCATTAGCTCATTAGTATAAGGGTGTCTAAATTTGATGTAGGATGCGTGTAGAGCCATTCTTTTTTCATTTTGATATCTAACACCATATAATCTGTCTCCAACAATTGAAAAGAGTTTTTCTTTAGCATGTAGTCTAAGTTGATGAGTCCTACCTGTTTTAGGAATGAAAAGAATTCTAGTTGTGATTTCACCTGTAACTTTATTTTTTTCAACATTAATTCTTTCATAATAAGTAATAGCTTTTTTACCTTTTTCAAAATCAACTATCTGATAAGGTCTGTTATCTACATCAAGTCTAATAGGTAAGTCAATAACACCCTTTACATCTTTAACAGCACCTCTTAAAAGAGCTACATAGTGTTTTTCTACTTCTCTATTTTGAAATTGAATTGATAGATTTTTATGAGATTCTTTATCAAAAGCTAGAACTAATAATCCTGATGTATCCATATCGAGGCGGTGAGTACTACTTTGTTCAATTGAAAATGGGAATAATTTTTTAATTCTTGATGTAACACAATCTTTTAGTTCAGCTTTTTTCCCAGGAATTGTTGTTATATTTTGCTCTTTATTGATAACACATATATATTCATCAACATATATAATATCTAGTTTAAGCATTAAAGGTAATATTAAATTGCATCTTTCTTCACAAGGTGGATAAACTTGTAAATGTTTTTTATTATCATTACTTTTGCCATAATAACTTTCAACTAAACTTATTGGATGAAGATTATTTTTAAATGCATAGTTTAATAATTTTGGGGCACAACAATCTCCTGTTCCTGTTGGGATATATTTATCTTTAAGAGCTATTGAAAGATTATGTTTTTCTCCATTTATATCATAAAAATTATATAATGATTGTATTTCTAATAAAGAGATATTACTTATATCTTTTCTTTCATTTTTTAAATCTTTATCGTTATTATTTAATTCAATTTTGTATGTTAATTCTTTTATTTTACTATCATATTTTTTTACAATATTGTCAAATTTTTCTACATCAAATAATGGGGGGACATAACCCTCTATTAAATATTTTGAATTTATTGTACCTGAGAAAGCTTTTAGAATAACTTCATTATCATTTTTATCTTTACAAACAAGAATACCAAACATGGCTCCTTTTTCTTTAAATAATATATCTGTTGATATTTCATCATTTATTTTTTTGTTTTTTTCAAAAGAATCAAATAAATTTATTAAATGTTTTGTAGCTATTTTGGAATCTAATATTCTTCTTTCTATCATGATATTACTTTATTAAATTTAATAATAAAATTCAAATCTTTTATTTTACTTAACAAAAAAATAGATAAAATAATGCTTCATGCAATAGTAAATAACACTTTGCAACTCTTAATAACTGAAAAATTCAAGCATCTGAATAGAAAATAATTATATAGAAGCGCTTTAAAAAGAAAACTATTAAGGAGGGCAAATGGGAAAAGAAAACACAACTAAAAAAAATGATTCATCTCAAGAAGCAAAAATCAAGCATTTGAGTAAAAATCAAAGAATTGGATTATTAATTATTTTAATTTCATTTTTCATAATTGTATATATTGCTTTTTCTGCAATGAGTGATAGGCCAGTTACTCATTATGAGAGAAATCAAGCTGAAAATGTTTTAATGAAGATTAATGGTACATCTTGGATATTAGATGATTATGGAAAGACTTATCCTCTTTCTACAAGAGAAATGAGTTTTAAAAGATTAGAAATGACTCATGATATTGATAGAGAGAGTTTAAAACTACCGTTTTATTTATATTTTGATGATGAAACGTATTCAAAAGTATTAGCTCTAATTGTTTATGATGAAGATAATACATCTTTTAAAGCAAAACTTCCTAATGCAGAAATATATGATTTTGACTACTCGTTATCTCGAGATGGGAAATTGGAAACTATATCTTTTATTTCGATGGCAAATGAGAGAACGTATTATATTAAAGAAAAAAATTTAGAAATTTTAAAGGACTAAAGAAATGAAAAATAAAGAAAAAAAAGATGTGAAGATAAATGTAAAAAAATCAATGCTAAGTATATTATTTTTAATCTTTGTAATATTAAGCTCTTCTTATCTATTTCAGAGTTGTAATTCTTCAATAATAGATGAAAATAACATTGATCAGATAATTGATGACTTATCAAAAATAGATGATGAATCACAAATAGAATATTATAGTATAGATGTCGTTGAGAAACTGAGTGAAGAATTATTTGTTATTGAAATAAATAATGAAGATAATCCAAATATTCCAAATAATTTAAGATTTATAGAATTTAATCAAGATAGAATGTTTGGTTGGGTTACATTAGATGGATTTGAACAAAATATTAATAATGGACTTTATTATTTTGAATTAAGTGATAATTCAATAATTATTTCTAATGACGATTATAGTTTTATTACAAATATTGATTTCAATAATTGTTGGATTCAAGATTCTAAAGAATGTATAAATCTTGAAATTAATAATGATAACTATATTTCACAAATTATTTAATAATATATTTAATAAAAATTAGGAGCAGGAAAACTGCTCCTTTCTTAATTTATTATAGTAATTCGCCTTTTACTTTCATAGGAATTCCAGCAACCATTAAAATTACATTATCAGCTATTTTGGCAAGTTTCTGGTTAAATACTCCTGATATATTTCTAATCTCTTGCTCTTCATTATTTTTTGGATCGATTCCAAGTCCCATCATATTTGATATAATAATAACATCTTCTTTTGCATTAGAAATTTTATCTAAAAATGATTGTTGTTTTGCTTCAATATCACTATTTGATTGTAATAAATTAGATAGCCATACTGTGATATTATCAATCACTACAATTTGTGAAGAAGATGGCAAATTATCCAAAGTGCTTTCAATATTTGAATTGTCTTCAATGATAGTAAAATTCTCTTCTTTTGTAGTATGTAAAGAATCACTTTTAAGGATTATTTCATCAATTCTAGACTTTGAAGTGGCAATAACTATTCTTTGAGTACTATCATAACCAAAACTTAAAGCATAGTCATAGGCATAGGAACTTTTTCCACTTTTACAACCACCAAGAATAAGAGAAATCTTTGATTTTCTTTTTGTTTCAATCTTTTGATCACTAGCACTTGAATATAATGTTTTTGATTTTAATTTAACTTGATTGTTGTAGAGATGCATGTTTTTTATTTCAATTGTTGGCATTAACTTACTCCTATTTTGTTAATATATTAACATGTAAAAATAAAACTATCTATATAAAAATTATTATCAAATTTTTAATTGTTAAACATTTTTCTAATTTCAAAATTTTCATCATCGATTACAAATTGTAATTTTCTAAGAAGTCTTGCTAACTCATCAATTTCATTGCTTTTAAAGTTTTTACTAATCTTCTTTGAAATTAAATGAAGAGATTTATTTATCTCATTAGCTTTACTTTCTCCTTTCATAGTTAATTTAATTCTTTTTTTTCTTTTATCTTTGATATCTTCTATAAATCTAATTAAATTTTCTCTCTCTAAAATCAAGCAAATTTGTTTAATATTTTGATGTGATGTCGATAATAGTCTTGAAAGCTCTCTTATACTAGGAGGATTTGGTAATTGTAGAAGATAAATCAAAATAGAGGCTTGTCTTTTAGTTAAACCATCTTTATTTAACTCTTTATTATTATAGAATTGTTCCATCTCATTTAATAGAGATGAGATTTGTTTGATTGAAATCAATGAGCTTTCAATAATTTCAATATCATCTTCATTTATCATTTTATTCATCTAGCTCATATGAATCAGGAAGGATAAAATCATTATAGTTTGTACTATTTTTTGAATTTTGAGCTTGCATGCTTTCAATATCATCGGTACTTAGTTTCTTTTCTGAATTTTCTTTCTTACGAGCTTTTTTCACTAAACTTTGTTTTCTTTGATATTGTCTTTGTATTCTTTTACCATTACCTAGAAGAATTGCAATAGGTCTAAGAGATTCAAAATTAGCACATATAATTTGTAAAATGCTAGTTAAAGGAACAGCTAAGAACATTCCAGGTATTCCCCAAATAAATCCCCATAGGGATAAAGAAACAAGTAATACAAAAGGGGATAAGCCTAATTGAATTCCTTGTAATCTTGGATCTAATATATTCCCTAAAATTGTTTGAATTGAAATAGTTAATATTGCAACATAAACAATAGTTACCCAATTAGGAGCAAATTGTATTAAGGCCATGGCAATAGTAGCAACGGTTACGATAATAGAACCAATACTTGGAATAAAGTTCATTACAAAAGCTAATAGACCCCATAAAATAGCAAAATCTAATCCAGTAACAACAGCAGTAAAATAGAATAATACACCTGTAATTGAACTAATGGTAACTTTTAATAATAAGTATCTAGATATTTGGTTTGTAGTTCTTTGTGAGATTGAAACAATCATTTTTGATCTTTTACCATCAAATGCTTCTAAGATTTTTGGGGTAAAAGTATGTCGCTCTAAAATTAAAAATAATAAAAATATAAATACTAAAACTACATTTTTTATTATTGTAGCGAATTGAGATGAAATGTTGGAAAGGCTAGTAAGTGCAACATTTATCCAATTAATGTTCATATTTGATAAGATTGTCTCACCAGGATTTAAATATATATATTCTCCAACTTTTTTTGATAAAAGGCTGTCTAATTCATTTATTCGATTTCCATAAGCAGGTAGTCCAATAATTAATCTTTCAATGACCAAAAAAACTAAATATCCCATTACAATTAAGAATGCTAAGAAAATACATAATCCTATAATATTACTGATAAATCTAGGTATATGTAATTTATCCATTTTTTCAAGTAAGGGGTATAGTATTAACATTACAAAAATTGCTAGTACGATTGGAAGCAATACATTGCTAGCTACTTTTAAACAAATTATAACAATAAATGCTATAACAGTTATACTAAGAGATTTTATATATTTATTATTTTCAAAAGCTTGTTTTAAACTATTTATTTTTTCATTCATATTAACAAATATAAACTAGCTATGAAAATCGTGCAATATCTGTTATTAATTAATTATGAAAGAAAAAGAAAATCTTAATAGAATACAAATTGTATTAGTTGATACTCAAGATGCTGCAAATATAGGTAGTGTATGTAGAGCTATGAAAACAATGGGTATTACCAATTTAGCTATAGTCTCAACAAGAGAATATGATAATGAGAGAGTAAAAACTTTGGCTATTCATGCTTATGATATTTATGAAAATGCAAAGTTTTTTGATAATTTAGAAAGTGCTCTATCTTCAAGTGTTTTTAGTGTCGGAGCAACAAGAAGACGTGGTAAAAATAGAAAAGCAGATTGTCTTAGTCCTGAACAATTAAGTGAAAAAGTATCTAGAATGGGAGACGGAATTGTTTCAGTTGTTTTTGGACGCGAAGATAGGGGGCTTACTGATGAAGAAGTACGAGCTTGTTCTCAAATTGTTACAATACCAACAAGTGATGATTTTCCTTCTCTTAACTTAGCTCAAGCCGTACAAATAATAACTTATTCTTTCTATAATCAACTTAAACCTTATCCAGTTGAAAATACACCAGTTACGAAAGAAAGAATAAAAGAAGGTGTTGAAAAATCAATATCGTATTTAGATGAAATTAATTATTTTAAACAAGATTTAGATAGAGAATGGACTACCAACTTGTTAAAAGATGTATATGAAAGAGCATCTTTAAATGAAAGTGAACTTAAAAGACTTGAAAAATTTTATTATAAAATAGAAAAAATTGTAAAATATAAAAATAAATAGGAATTTTATGAAAAAAGATAATGTGAGTTTTAGATTAGCTAAAAAAGAAGATATTGATATAGTTATATCCTTTGTTAAAAAATTAGCAATTGCAGTTGATATGGAAGATGAAGTTAATATTAATAAAGATACATTTGAAAAAATGATGTTTGATAATAAGAAGGTAGAAGCTTTATTTCTTGTAGTAGATGGAAAAGTAGTTGGAATGGCTCTATATCTTTATCTTTTTGCTACTTTTAATTGTCGCCAAACCTTGTATCTTGAAGATTTATATATTGATGAAGAATATAGAAGTAAAGGTTATGGAAGACTAGTATTTAAACAGTTAGCTCAAATAGCAAAAGAACAAGATATAAATAGGATAGAATGGACATGCAAAACCTATAATCAAAAAGGTCTTTCTTTTTATAATTCCCTAGGTGCAAAAAAATTAGATAAACGTATTATTCTTAGATTAGAGAAAGATGATTTAGATATATTTTTGAATGAATAATTATTTATTTTAATTATTGTTATTTTTTACAGATAAGAATAATATTAAAAAATGGAGATAATTTTATGATTAATGAAGGTTTTTTAAATCCGTTGCCACGTGTTGTTGCACATAGAGGAGATAGCAAGCATTTTCCTGAAAATACAATTGAAGCTTTTTTATCAGCTGTAAAAATGAATATTGATGTAATAGAAACTGATGTTCATTTATCAAAGGATAATGTAATTGTTATTTGGCATGATGATACACTAGATAGAAATACTAATGGATCAGGTCGTATAGAAGATCATAGTTTAGAAGAATTATTAGAATTTGATGCAGGTTATACTTTTACAAAAGATAATGGGGAAACTTTTCCATTTAGAGGGAAAGGCGTTAAACTTTGTACTTTAGAAGAAGCATTAATAAAATGTCCAAAACAAAGATTTAATATTGATTTAAAAACCGAAAGTCCAAAAATAGTTGATGAATTTATTAAAGTCATTAGATCTTTGAAAGCAGAAGATAGAGTTTGTTGCGCTTCTTTTCATATGAGTAATTTAGAAGATGTAAGAGAAAAAGCTCCAGATATTTTAACAAGTATTACAAGAAAAGAAGTAAAATCATTCATTTTTAAACAAAAACTTCATATTTTACCTAAGATATTATCTGATAGAAAAATTATTTTCCAAGTTCCAACCCAAGAAGGTTTTATCAAAGTAATTACTCCATCATTTATAAATATGATGCATAAAAGAGGTGCTATTATTATGGTATGGACTATTAATGATGAAAAAGAGATGGAACGATTGTATAAGATGGGAGTTGATTCTATTATGACCGATGATCCTAGAACTCTTATTAAAGTTGCTAAAAGATTAAATATAATTTAAAGTTTAATATATAATAAATAATGCGAAATGAATTTTCATTTCGCATTTATTAAGTTAGAATTTAAGATTATAATTTTCACCTGATATATAAGGCTTTACACCTTGCTTAACTAAATTATCAGCTTCTTTATGACAAATAATAAATTTATTAGTTTTAAATAATAAAGAATCAACTTCGTTTTTAGCCTTTTCTCTTATAGCAATATCTTCATCATTTAATTCCGTATTAGTAAAATTACCTAAAACGATTATAGCTTTAAAGCCTGATTCCTCTGTTTTGCATGGAGCAAAGTGAAGGGTGTCCTTTCCAACAATCAAAGCTGTTCCTTTTTTGACAAAGAAAGCTTTAACTAAAGAGCTATCAATTCTATAATCTTCTAAATCATCAAGTTTGGCTAAAAAAAGAAGTGCATCTGTAGAAAATACATTGATTTCACTACAGTTATGCCATTCTAAAGCGTTAAGTTTGGTGTTTTGACCGTTACAATATCCAATTTCAATTTGACCAGCATAGTATTGAATTAATTCATCAACTATATCTTGTTCTTCCCATTCCCTAACAAAAGGTTCATAAATATTGCCTTCTTTAGGTATAATAGTATCTTTTTCTAGTTTGTTTATTAAATCCTTGCGACATTTCAAATCTAAGATTCTTCCATATCTTTCAAAATCTTGTGAATTTACATCATAAATTTTAAAGCTTGGATTTAATTGTTGTAATTCTTGTATTTTAGCATCCATAAAAACCTCCAACTTATAGAGCAAACATAAATATTCCTGTTAATAATAACAATGAGAATACTATAATTGTGAATGTTCTAGCATTAACTTTATTATGTACTATCTCACCCACAATAATACCTGCAATTAAAAAAGGTATCTGGATAAATGTACTAGTTAAAGTTTGAGTTGTAAAGCCTGGATTATTAAAGAAGTAAGAAATAATAATAAGAGTGTTTAATGTTAACCAAACAGAACAAAGAGTTGCTCTAAACTCTTTCTTATCTTTAAGTGCTTTTGTTGCATAAATTACTACTAATGGTCCACCGGATGAAATTGCACCATGAACAACTCCCCCTGCTAATAGAGCTAATACACTTGTAATTTTGTCTTTTTTGCTTAACTGAGTATTTTTATCATCATTATCTTTTTGTTTAATAGTTTTTACGAGATTTAATATTGAGACAAAAATTATAAAGATTGCTAATCCTTTTTTAAATAATACAGGATCAACATATCTAAAAATATACATTCCAATTGGAAGGGTTGGTATCATACAGGCAAGTATAAATAACGTTTTTTTAATTTTTACATACTTTATATTTGTTACAACAATATATCCTGCTAAAAGCCAAGCTAAAATTGTAACAATCATAATGCCTTGCTTCATTCCAAGTAAAGCTGTAACAAAAGGGACTGCAATAACAGTACACCCAAAGCCTGTTATAGCTTCGAGTGCATGTGTTATTAATACTACAAATCCACTTAAAATTAGATTTAACATTTTGCCACCAAGAATGGATAAATATTTTCTTTAGTTGCTTTTGGGATTTGATTCCACATTTTTGGATCATCAAAAGATCTAGAGAAATGATCGTCGATTTCTTCTTTACTTATTTCAACACCAAGTTCTTTGAAATTAGTTGGAAGTTTCATAAGTTTAAACATCTCTTCTAATTTATTTAATAATTTAGAAGTGAGAAGATCTTCATCACTATCATCAAAGAAAGCTTTAGCTATTTCACTTAAAGCCTTTTTGACACTATCAATGCTTAATGACATTTTATAAATATCTAATAGAGTAAATGCACAAGCACTACCATGAGGAACATGGAAGTCTTCACTTAAAATAAATGAAAGAGCATGTCCTGCAGCTGTTCCTGTTGTAGTAAATGTAGCACCAGCCATTGCTGAAGCCAATAACATATTTCTGCAACTTTCAATGTCTTGGTTTTTATTTTGAGCACCATTATACATTTTTAATAAGTTTGTAATAATATCTATTGATACTTCAACAGCTAGGCTACGAGTCTCATCACTAGCATTTTTATTCCAAATAGTTTCAAGAGCATGATCTAATGCATCTGCTCCTGTTGATGCAATTAATGCTGGTGGCATATTTACAATATATTCTGTATTTAAAATAGCCTTTTTAGCATGCATCAATGGGGAGCCAAGAGTGTATTTTCTTCCTGAAAGGGAGGTATATACACCAACTTTTGTCATTTCAGAACCAGTTCCCGCAGTTGTTGGAATCAATATTAATGGAAGACTCTCTTTTTCAATTTTTCTTTTTGGATTATTTGATAAATAATCTTCTAATTCTCCACCATTAGTCATTAACATAGCTAGAGCTTTTGCACTATCCATAACAGAACCACCACCAATACCAATGATAATAGAAGTGAATTTAATTTCGTCTGCCATGTTTTTTATGTCGCTTGTTCTTGGGTTAGGTTGAACCTTATCAAGAATTGTCACATTAGCTATATCATTAATTTCTTTTAATAGTGTTGTTTTTGCATCAATTGGAGCATTATCAACGATGAAAGTAATGTGTTTAAGTTTAGGATTTAAATCTAAGCATTCCTTTAATAGTTCTTTTGCTGATAAGCTATCTTTTTGTACTATTTTTACAGGATTGTTTAATAAGTTCCTATTTGTAATATCTTTCATTACTTGAAATTCTCCTTTTCGATTTCAACAACTTGATTAAAAGCATTTGTTAAGAAATCTCTTTTAAATTCCATTTTTTCGCAGAATTCTCTATTTAACCATCCTTCTACAATTTCTGTAGCAATAAAAGGAGCTGTAACCCAACCACCCATAGTAATTACATTAGCTTGGTTAATAATTTTTGATCTTTCTCCACTGAAAACAGAATCAACAACACAAGCATAAATACCTTTATGTTTATTTGCTACAATCGCCATTCCTTGACCAGTTCCACAAACCAATATTCCTCTATCGGCTTCCCCATTTTGAATAGCTTTAGCTACTTTTGGAGCTTGTTCGAAATAAGGTTTTGGATGATCTTTATCTTCAATACCAAAATCTAATACTTCATAACCTTTTTCTAATAAAAACTCTTTAACAGCAGTTTTTAAATCATAACCACTTAAATCACTTGCAATTGCAATTTTCATAAAATATACTCTCCTACTTTTTTAATACTTGTTTAACTTGAGCTACAATTTCAGTAGCATTTAATTTATAATATTCTTTTAGATAGTCCAAAGTTCCAACTTGACCGAATTCTTCTTTAACACCAACCATTCTCATTTTAGTAGGTCTTTCATTTACTAATAGATTAGCTATTGCACTTCCAAGGCCACTACTTACTTGATGATTTTCTGCACTAACGATTGCTTTTGTTTTAGCGGCATAATGTAAAATTAGTTCATTATCAAGAGGTTTAACACATACAGGGTCTATAACAGCTGCACTAATTCCTTCTTTTTCTAATATTTTTGCAGCTTCTAATGCTTCAGGAACCATTACAAAGCCAAGAGCTACGATAGTAACATCACTACCATCTTTTAATACTTTACCTTTACCTATTTCAAACTTTTCAGACTTATCGTAAATTGTTAATTCACCTTTTCTGTGAAGTCTCATATATGAAGAACCATAATGGTCAATTAAATTGTAAATTGTTTTTTCTAAACTTACAGAATCACAAGGTTCACAAATTACCAAATTTGGTACAGTTTGCATTATTCCAATATCTTCAAAAGGCATATGTGTGCCACCATTGAACTGAGCTGTAATACCAGGATCTGTTCCAACTAGTTTCACATTTAATTTTGCATAGTTTGCTGAGAGAAAGAATTGATCGAAAGTTCTTCTACTTGCAAAACAACCGAAAGTTGCAGCAAATGGAATTTTACCCATGTTTGATAATCCTGCACTTACTCCGATAAGATTTGCTTCTGCAACACCTACATCAACTAGGCGATTAGGGTATGCTTTTTTAAAAGGACCAGTACCAGTTGCATTCATTAAATCTGCTTCTACTACCATTATTTTATCATTTGTTTTAGCTGCTTCTATTAAAGTATCACAGTATACTTGACGCATATCCATACCGTTATAGCTCCTTCTTTAATTCATCAATTGCTTCTTTAGCAACATCTTTGGCAACAACCATGTTATGGTTATTTAATTTGTTTTCAGCAAAAGCGGCACCTTTGCCTTTAACTGTATCTAAAATAATCATATTGGGTTTATTGTTAGAAAGTTTTGCTAATTCAATTTTACTTTCAATTTCACTAATGTTATGTCCATCACATCTATATACATTCCAGCCAAATGTTCTCCACTTGCCTTCGATATCTCCTAAATCCATAATAGATTCAGTTGTTCCATCTAGTTGAAGTTTATTATAGTCGGTAAATGCAATTAATTTATTAAGTTTGTATTGAGATGCAAACATAGCCGCTTCCCAGTTTTGACCTTCATCAGTTTCTCCATCTCCAATAATTGCATATGTATAGTTGTCTAATCCATCTAGTCTGCAAGAAAGTGCCATACCACAAGCAGCAGATAAACCTTGACCTAAACTACCGGTGGTCATATCAATTCCAGGTGTTTTTGTTCTATCACAGTGAGATGGAAGATTTGTTCCGCCTTTATTTAATGTTTCTAACCAATCTAATGGAAAGAATCCTTTTAATGCTAGTGTTGAATATAGAGCTGGACCTGCGTGACCTTTAGATAGTACTAATAAATCTCGTCCTACCATTTTTGGATTTTTAGAATCGACATTCATTTCTTTAAAATATAATAGAGTTAATACTTCTACTACAGATAAAGAACCACCTACATGCCCAACACCTAAATTAGCTATTGTTTCTAATGTAGTAATTCTTACATTGTTGGCTTCTTTATTTAATTGTTGAAGCTCTTCTTTAGTAATCATGTTATCCTACCTTTATTACTATTACTTTCTTAATGAAAATAATAAAATCAAAAAGCCAATTTGTAAAGAGAAAAATTGCCAAATTATTAACTTTATTTGTGAAAGTAACTAAAAGTTCTTTATAATATAGGATTTCTATGGTATTAATATATGTAGAGCTAATTTTAGGAGAGTAATTTAATGGTTAACAATGTAATGAGAGCTAGTGATATAAGAAATCATAATATTAATTTAGTATTATCAGAGATTTATAAATGTCGAGAGACAGGAATATCACAATCATCATTAGTGAATTTAACAGGATTAAAAGCTCCAACTTTGTACAGAATTTTTACGGACCTTGAAAGTCGAGAATTGATTCAACCAATTAAAAAAGAAATAAAAGACGAAGGTAAAAAAGGTAGAAAACCTTTATTATATACAGTTAATGAATCTAGTTTATATTCAATAGCTGTAGAGTTTTGGGCTGGTGTAATACTTATTGGTTTATTTAATTTTAAATTAAAGAGAATAGCATCTGTTACTTTATCTATTGATGAAGATTTAGATATAGAAGAAGTCGAAAAAATTATTGTAAAAAACATAAATTCTTTAATAGAAGAACATGAGATTGATAAAGAAAAATTAGTTGGAGTCTCAGTTGCTGCTCCAGGGTGTGTGAATATAGAAAAAGGTATTGTAATTGATTATCCAAGAATAAAAGGTCTTAATCATTATCCATTAGCAGATGTTTTAGGGGAAAAACTTGAGTTATTTGTTATTGTTCATAATAACTGTTCAGCTTTAGCATATGGAGAATATCTTTACGGTGATTATAAAGATGAAAAAGGATTGTTTACTTTCTTACTAAGACGTGGGGTAAATGGAGCACTAGTTAGTGAAAATGGAATTTATATAACACCTGATAATGTTACACTTGAAACTGGACATATCCCAATATCTTTAGATGGTCCAACTTGTACTTGTAAGGGAAAAGGGTGCTTGCAAGCTTTTGTTCTTGATTTAGATGATAATCCAAATACTCCAATTTTTTCTTCCCTTGAGGAAAAAGTAAAAAATAGAGATCCTAAAGCTTTAGCTGTGTTAGATAAAGCTGCAGATTATTTGTCTGTTGGAATTAGGAACTTGAAAATCTTATTAACACCTTCAACAATTTTATTCCAATGTTCTAGTGATATTATCGCCAAAAATTTAGCAGCAATGATTAGAGAAAAAGTAAATAAATTAGTTGAAAATGGGATTATTTCAGATGTTAATATTTATGGCAAAGAATATGATGCTATAACAACTCAAAAGGGCGCTGTTGAAATTTTATTGAAACATTATTTCAGTGCTTAATAAAATAGTAAGGTCCTAACTTTTTTCTTTCATTTAGTTATTTATAAAAAAAATTGTTGACTTATTGCTATTTTTATTGTTTACTTTCAGTAAGAAATAAATTATCAAGAAGGGATTTTATGAAGCAAAAAGTATCTTTAGGAATAGTATGTTTAGCTAGAAAAACTTATGATTATAAAGCTGCAGAAGAATTATACAAAAACATATTAGATGATGTAAAACAAATAGAAAACGTTGAATGGACAATTATTGAAGATTTAGTAATTGAAAAGAATGAAGGCGAAGCAGCGGGTTTAAAATTTGCTCAAAGTAATCTTGATGGTGTTGTTTGTATAAGCGGTACTTTCCATTTAGGTCACTTACCTTTACTAATGAAAAGACATTGTGATGTTCCTTATCTTTTATGGGGTCTTCCAGAGCTCCCTTATAATGGTGGTAAAATTAGATTAAACAGTGTTTGTGGTGTTAATTTAAATGCTTCTAATCTATATAAAAGTGGTTTTAATGATTATCAAGTTAATATTGCAGCCAAAATAGATGAAGATTGGATTGATGCATTAAGAGTAATTAGAGCTTTGAATAATTCTCATATTGGTATTATCGGCTTTAGAGCTGATGGTTTCTTTAATGTTGGTGTACAAGATAATACTGTTTTTGATAATACTGGTGCTATTGTTGATCACTTTGAATTATCTGATGTAATTAATCTTGATGTAGCTGAAGAAGATATTGAAAATAGAAAAGCACAAGTACAAAGTTTATTTGATTGTTCTACAATTACAGAAGATCAAGTAAATAAAGTGGCTCTTTTAAGTGCTAAATTAAATAAATTTTATGTTGATAACGAATTAAATGCTTTAGCTATTCGTTGTTGGCCTGAATTTGCAAGAGATTTTGGAATTTCTCCTTGTGCTGCAATGAGTATTTTACAAAGTGAAGATAAAATATTTACTTGTGAAGGTGATATTGATGGATCTCTATCTCAAATTGCTCATAGAGCATTAGGTGCTGAAACTCCATTCTTATTTGACTTCTCTCAAGTAGACTTTGAAGAAGATTTTGCTCTATTCTGGCACTGTGGTGTTGCTCCTTGTAACCTATGGGATGGCGTTTGTAATAGATCTTTAGATACTTATTTTGCTGGTGGTCGTGGTGTTACTGCAGACTTTGTACTTAAGAGTGGTGATGTATCAGTATTAAGATTAGATTCAGCTCGTGGTAAATATAGAATGTTCTTACAAGATGCAAAAGCTATTCCAATGGAAAAACTATTAAAAGGTACATATCTAAAAGCTAAATTTGACAGACCTGTTAAAGAAGTATTAGATGTAGTTGTAGATAATGGTTTTGCTCATCATAGTAGTGTTGTTTATGGTTCATTCTTAAAACCATTAAGAATTGTTGGTAAATTAAAAGGTTGGGAAATCTTTGAATAAAAATTAACTCCTTTTTTAAATAACATAGTAGGTCCATCATAAGTGATGGACCTTTTATATTCACTTTTTAAGTGAATAACCATACTTATTTTTATTTAAGTAGAACTTTTCTAATAAATCTTTTTTATATAAATTCTCTAGATAAGTTCTTGCTGTTTGGTTAGACACTGATAATAATTCTTCAGTTTTTGAAACTGTTAAATAATTATTTATTTTTTCATTTAACTCGTTAATAATACTAGCTTCATTTTCATTAATTTTATAAGCAATTATATATTCTTGAATATTTTGACTATTATTTAATTTTTTATCAACATATTTAAAGAATTGAGTTTTAGCATTAATTATTGATTTTAAATTATAGATAATAAAATAAGTCAAATCATTATCATCATATTCACATTTTAAATAACTATCTTCATATTGGATTTTACTTTTTTGTATAATTCTAGAAATTGCGAGATACTGAGTTAAATCATAACCTTCTTTTAATAGATACCAATAAAAAATGGCGCGAGCTGTTCTTCCATTTCCATCAACAAAAGGATGAATAAACGCTATCATAAAATGAATAATTATTGCTTTAATAATTGGATGAATATAAAAATCAGGATTATTTTTATCATTACAAAAATTACATAATTGATTTATTAGCTCATCTATATCAACATAATTTGGAGGTTGATATATTGGCTCATTAGTAGTCACATCAGCAACATGTACATCGTTTGAATTTCTAAATTTCCCTTCATATTCAGAAGTGTTTAATGTATTATGTGTAATCATTTTATGAACATTAAGTAATTGATTTTTATTTAATGTTAAATCTTTGTTTTCAACAATATATTCCATTGTTTTATAATTATTTAAAATCATTTGAAAACTATTATTTTTTACTTTACTCTTTTTTTTATTTTTTGATAAAAACTCTTTTGCTTTTTTTCTTGTAGTTGCAGCTCCTTCCATGATACTAGAAGCAATAGCTTCTTCATAAAGAGAATTGATTTGAAAATTTTTTAACTTGTTAGATGGAATTTCCTTTAGATCTATATTTTGTTTTTTTACTGTAGTATCTATTTCATTTAAATAATTTGTAATTTGTGGAGTTATTATAAAAGTAAACTTAAATTCTCCAAAGTTAATTTCATTATATGAAACAGACCTTATTATTTTTAATAAGTGCCAAAATTTTTCTTTAGATATTAATTCATTTGGAGCTTGATATTTTACTTTGTCCCAATAATGGTAAACTTGATTACAATGGTCAATTGTATCCTTAATTTGTTTGTTTGAGAAATACATATTGATATATTTAGAAAAATCTTCTTCATTAAATATAGGTGGTTTTTCTTTTATCATAAAATTGCTCCATTAATAATATATATTAAAAACTCCTAAATTGTCAAGAATTAGGAGTTTTTATGAGGATAAATTAATGATTATTATACAAAATTTACTATTATTGCAATATTTTATACATACGTGTAAAATAATATTTGTTAAATACTTGGTTTATAGCATTGTAACTAATGCAAAAAAGAATTCTGAAATTAATAGGTGTAAATATTTCTATTTATCGACATTATTGAATTCATTAAATAGTTAAAGTTAGCATTAAACAACAAAAAATGTTAATTTTTACATTATTGCTTAGATCTGTAAATAATAAATGTTTCATTATTTAAATAAATAGTATTATTTTATTAAAAAAACTTTGGATTATTCACTAATTTATACAAATTTAAATTATTTGTTACATATTTCATCTTATAAAATATAACAAATAATAGATAAGTTTTTATTGACTTATGCCATATACTCGATTACAATTTTATACATATGTGTAAAAAATATGCTTAAAAAAATATATCTAGGAGTGGGTAAATGAATAGTGTAAAGGTAATAAAAATTCAAAAAAGTATATATGCAAATAATGATGAAGCTGCAAAAATTATTAGAGAAGATATGAAAGAAAGTAATACTTTTCTTGTGAATTTAATGAGTTCTCCAGGATCTGGAAAAACTACCACATTGTTGCAAACTATTAAGGAAGTTGGTGATAAATATCGTTTAGGTATTTTAGAAGCAGACATTGATTCTGATGTTGATGCCCAAAAGATTGCAAAAACAGGTGTTAAAGCTATCCAATTGCATACAGGTGGGATGTGTCACTTAGATGCCAAATTAACTAAACAAGGTTTAGATGAGATTGGGATTGATGATATTGATATTGCAATTTTAGAAAATGTAGGTAATTTAGTATGTCCTGCTTCTTTTGATACAGGAGCAAGTAAGAACGTAATGATCTTAAGTGTTCCAGAAGGTGATGATAAACCTCTTAAATATCCTAAAATGTTTAAACTTTGTGATGCTTTAATAGTAAATAAAATTGATACAATGAGTGTTTTTGACTTTGATTTACAAATATTAGAAGAAAGAGTTCATAAACTTAATTCGAATATGCAAGTATTTCCAATTTCAGCAAAAACCGGAGAAGGGGTCTCTTCTTGGGTAGAGTGGTTATTAGAGCAAACAAAATTAACAATAAATAAATAATTAATTAAGTTAAATAAACTTTATAAGGACGGGAAAAATATGGCTATTAGAAGCAAAATTGTGGAATTAGCACAACATGTAGCAGGGAGAAAAGTAGACTATACTGAAAAAGATCCTGAGTACTATGTTTTTGCAGATTTAATCACTGATGAAGAAGCAGATTTAATGATTGCAATGGAGAGAAGAGTAGATGAAAAAGTAGAAGATTTAGCTGCTCGTATTAATAAATCGTATGCAGAAACTTTTGAAATGTGTATGAGACTTGTTGATTATGGGGTTGTTGAATTAAAACCTCAAGCAGATGGTAGCGATACTTTTGAATTACCAATTTTTGTACCTGGAATTTTCGAATTAATGATGTTGAATAGAGAAAATGCTAATGCACATCCTGAAATTGCTAGAGCTTTTGAAGAATATACTAGAACAACTGTTGGTATGGTTGTTGATAATATGCCAATGGGAAATGGTGCTATGAGAGTTATACCTGTTGAATCAGCAATTAAAGCTGATACTAGAAGAGCTCCTTATGAAGAATTATCATATTGGTTAACTAAATATCAAAACCATATTGCATTAGCACCTTGTCAATGTAGACTAGTTCGTCAACAAATGGGAGAAGGTACTGGTAATTTACCTGAAGAAATGTGTTTGATTTTAGGAGCAACAGCTGAAAGTTGTATCCAAACAGGTAAAGCAAGACGCATTACTAAAGCTGAAGCAGAAGAAGTTCTTAAAACTGCTGAAAAACGTGGTTATATGCACCAAGTATCTAATATGGATGGTACTAATAAAATTTGGGCTATTTGTAACTGTGAGAGAAATGTTTGTTTGGCTCTAAGAACAAGTCAATATTTCAACACTCCTAATATGTCTCGTTCAAATTATGTTGCAAAAGTTGATCCAAAAGAATGTAGTGCTTGTGGTCAATGTGTTGAAACATGTCCTGCAAATGCTGTAAAACTTGGCTCAAATCTTTGTACTAAAGAAAAAATAGAATTTCCAGAAGCTGTTTTACCAGATAATCATAATTGGAAAGAAAATAGATATAATCCTGATTTTAGAAACAATTTCCAAAATACATATGAAAGTGGAGCAGCTCCTTGTAAAGCAACATGTCCTGCACATATTTCAGTACAAGGTTATATTAAACTAGCTGCTCAAGGTAAATATGATGAAGCTTTAGAATTAATAAAAAAAGAAAATCCTTTCCCAGCTGTTTGTGGTCGTATTTGTCCACATCCTTGTGAACAAGAATGTACTAGAAATGGAATTGATGAGCCTGTTGCTATTGATGATATTAAAAAATTTATTGCTGATAGAGAATTAGAAGAAGGAAAACAATTTATTCCTGAAAAATTATTTGATTATAGTCATATTAAAATTGCTATTGTTGGAGCAGGCCCTTCTGGTTTATCTTGTGCATTCTACTTAGCTCAAAAAGGTTACTCAATTACAGTTTTTGAAAAATTAGATGAACCTGGAGGTATGTTAAAATATGGTATTCCATCTTTCAGACTCGAAAGGAATGTAATAGAAGCAGAAATTGATGTAATTAGAAAGCTTGGTGTTGAAATTAAATGTGGAGTTGAAGTAGGTAAAGATATCTCTCTTGATGAACTAAGAAAACAAGGTTATAAAGCTTTCTATGTTGCCATAGGCGCTCAAGGTGGAAGAAAATTAGGTATCGAAGGCGAAGATAATAAAGATGTTATTGCAGGTGTTGAATATCTACGTGATGTTAACATGGAAAAAGATATTAAAACCCCTGGTGATGTTATTGTTATCGGTGGTGGTAATGTTGCAATTGACGTTGCACGCACTGCTGTTAGAACTGGGGCTAATACAGTTAATATGGTATGTCTTGAAAGTACAGAAGAAATGCCAGCTCAAGATGAAGAAGTAGAAGAAGCAAAGGGTGAGAATATTGTTATTAATAATGGTTGGGGTCCAACTCGAATCATTGAAGAAAATGGTAAAGTAACAGGTGTCGAATTTAAACGTTGTATTAGTGTTTTTGATGGAAATCATAGATTTAACCCAAAATATGATGAAAAAGATACTAAAATTTTAAAAGCCGATATTGTTCTTCTTTCAATTGGACAATCAATTGAGTGGGGAAATATGCTAGATGGTAGTAAAGTAGAACTTAGACGTGGTAATGCTGCTATTGCAGATTCTTTAACACTACAAACTGGTGAAAGTGACATCTTTGTTGGTGGTGATGTTTATACTGGTCCTAAATTCGCTATTGATGCTATAGCAGCTGGTAAAGAAGGTGCTGATTCACTTCATAGATACGTTCACCCAGGTCAAACTTTAGATATTGGAAGAAATAGACGAGAGTTTTTAGTATTGGATAAAGATAATGTTGATTATTCTAGTTATGATAATATGAAGAGAGAAAAAGTTGCTCATGATAAATCAAAAGATTTAACATTTAGCGATCCACGTTCTACATTAACTGAAGATCAAATAAAAAAAGAAACATCTCGTTGTTTAGAATGTGGTGCAGCTCGTGTAGATCCAAATCAATGTATTGGGTGTGGAGAATGTACTGTGCGTTGTAAATTTGGTGCAATTACTTTAGAGAGAGTATTTGATGCACACAGTTATGGATATGAAAATATTAAACCTCATGCAATAAAGAGAGCTCTAGGAAGAAAAGTTAAAATTGCTATGAATCCTAATAGGGATAGTTTGGTAATTTAAATGCATGAATTAACAATTCTAGTAGAATTAGTAGACATGGTTGAGCAAGCCATGAAAGAAAATAATATAAAAAAAATTGATACAGTTGTCATCCAAGTGGGGCAACTGTCTTCAATTGTTCCTCGGTTTATGTATGAATATTATCCTAATGCAATTGATGACTCTATGCTTGAAGGCTCTAAATTAAAAATTGAAATGATTCCTGGAAATGGATTATGTCACCATTGTAATAAAGTTTTTAATATAGTTAAAAACAAGGGGAAATGTCCAATTTGTAAAGCTGATGACTGGGAAATGCTCAGTGGGCAGGAATTTATGTTAAAAGAAATAAGAATAGGGGAATCAATTAAAAAATGATTTTAAAGGTTATAAATGAATAAAGTTCTATATATTGTTACATTTGTTTTGTTAATAATATCATTTTATAAAGATAAAGAAAAAACAAAATTAGCTATAATAAAAGGTGGCAAAGCATTATTAAATGTTCTGCCTTTATTTTTAGCTATTCTCGTTATAGTAGGTTTAATTGTTGCATTATTTGATGCTCAATTAATAGCAAAATTGATAGGGGATAATTCAGGTTGGGTAGGTACTATATTTGCTGCTTTTTTGGGTACATTTGTTATGATACCATCGGCAATCTCACTTCCTATGGCAGGTATGTTATTAGAAAATGGAGCAGGCTATTTGCAAATTGCAGCTTTCTTATCAACTTTGTTTTTAGTACAACTTGCTTCAGTTCCTATTGAGATAAAATATTTTGGAAAAAAAGTTACTATTATAAGAAATGTTATCTATTTCTTTTTTGCTTTTTTTGTTGCTTATATTATTAGTTTAGTGATGGGGTAAATATGAAATTAATTAAAAAATACAAATTGTTCTTATTTACATTGATTATATTATTAGTTGTGTATTTTATAGATAGTAATATAGCTATAAAAGGCATATAACAAAACTAAAAACTCAATAATATATATGGCTAAATATATTCCAGTAATATTTATTCTTATGGGTTTGTTGGATGTTTGGGTCCCCAAAAAAGCAATGGCAAATCTTATGGGAGAAGGTTCAGGAATAAAGGGAATATTATTATCAATTTTTTGTGGAACTTGTGCAGCAGGTCCATTGTATGGTGCATTTCCCATTGTTGGAGTTTTTATGAAAAAAGGGGTCAAGTTTTCAAATATATTAATTTTTTTAGGAACATGGTCATGTGCAAAAATAATTATTATCTTATTTGAAATCTCTTCTCTTGGACCAAAATTTGCTTTTACAAGATTATTTTTAGATTTAACAGGTATAATTATTATTTCTAATGTTATAGCTAAATTAATTGCTAAAGATGAACTTGATAAATTATATTCAAATTGTGACTTTTAATAAATGAAGTCTTTAGATATAAAATTTAATATATACAATATTTGATATTATAATAGCAATAATTTATAATGTATTTATAGCAATCATATTTTACTAAAATTTGTAGATATGGTTGCTTTTTGCTTTTAATTAAAGGGAAAGTTAAAATATTTCTTTTTAATTGATTTCTTTTGAACAAAACGTTTATTTAATATATAATATATTTGTTATATATATGGGGGGGTGTTTTATGAACAAAAAGATTTTGGTTATTATTTGCTGTTTTTTTTCAATATTAATGATGCAAAGTTGTGATAGAGAAACAAGTGAATCTAAAACAACTCCTTTAACTTTTTCTATGCTTTTTAATGAAACAAAATTAGACCCTCTAAATAAAGATTGGCTTATTTTAAGCGAATATAGTAAAAGAAAAAATGTTGTATTTGATATTCAAGTTGCTGATGATGCAAATTTTGAAAATGCAATTGATTTAGCACTTAGAACAACAAATCCTCCTGATATTATATTAAAAGTATGGCCTCAAAATATTATAGAGTTTGCCAATGATGGATATTTATTGCCAATAAGTGATTATTATGATCAAATGCCGTATTTTAAAGCATATATTGAATCTCAAAATTTAGAAAATGAATTAGAAAAACTAAAAATGGAAAACGATAAATATTATATACTTCCGGGGTTTCAGAGGAAAATACAAGTTCAACAATGGATATATAGAAAAGATATTTTTGATGAAAACTCTCTAGAGGCTCCAGAAACGTATGATGAATTAATAGATTCTCTTGTTTATCTTAAGCAAAAATATCCTTCCACAATACCAATTTCTGCTACCTGGGGTGGGGCACATCTTTTTTCTATGATTGGTGCGGGGTATAACATAGTAGCAGGTTGGAGTGGTACAAAATATTTTAATGTAGAGACAAACAGATGGGAATTTGCTCCTGCAACTGATAATTATAAAGAAATGTATAAATTCTTAAATCGTTGTTATCAAGCAGGAATTCTTGATCCTGATTACTTAACTCAAAATGAAAAAGAATTCTATACTAAAATTCAAGATGGTAGGGTTCTTTTAACTGTTTCATGGATAACATCAGGATTTAAAAATTGGAATGATCAACTTAAAAAAAACGGTTATTCAAATGGAAAATGGGCACCATTTTCTGTACCAGAGAGTACAATAGGAATTAGTGCATTACCTGCTGTAACTGCTTTTAAAAAAGGTATTGCACTATCCTCAAGTGTAAAAGATAAACCTTATTTTAAAGATCTCCTTAATTTTATTGATTGGGCACTATACTCAAATGAAGGACAAACACTAACATATTGGGGAGTAGAAGGTATTACTTATGAAGATACTAATGATGGAAAAGTTTATTTACCAACAATTTCAACTTTTAAAAATCCTGAAGGAACAATTAAACCAAAGAGCGAATTTGGACTGGATACTTTTTTTAATATAGTTGAAAATCAAGAATTAGAAGATTATAAAAGACCTCCTGAAATAGTTGAGTTTCTTCAACAATCTCTAAATAACAATGATACAGCTCCTGAACCACCTGTATTAGTATTAAATGAGGAATCATTAAAAGCTATTAATCTTCTCTCTCCTAAAATAGATCAATATGTAACAGAGACAAGTAATAAATTTATTACTGGAGAATTGGACATTGATGATTATTGGCAAGAATATATAAACGAGCTTACAAAATATGGATATAAAACACTTGAAAATATTTATAATTCACTAGATGAAAATAATATGTTATAATTTTTCATTATGAGAATGTGAAGTCTTTGATTAATTATTATGTAAAGTAATTAGGACATCTGTTTTACATTTATTAAGTAAATTTAGCTATCATCTTAATTTAGGTGATAATTCAAAAATAAATATATTGATATCTTTTCAATATAATATTAGGAGATTTCATGAGTAAGATTAATTTAGCAAAAAGTAAACTTTTTAATCTTATTTTTGTGAAAACAAAAGCTTTCTTAATAATAATATTTTGTATCTTTTTCTTTCTTTCCCTTTTAATTTCTTTTAATCAGAAAAGTAAAAATACTGAACAATTAATGACAAGATGTGAAACAGCAATAATTTCGAGTATTAGAGATTGCGAAATTAGATATCAATCATTGCAAAATACAATAAGCAGATTAAGATATTATGATTTTCCAACTAAAATAAATGATTGGAGAGGTAATATGCAATTTATCTCTAATTCTTTTGAAGAAGTAGAATATATTGCATGGGTAGATAATAATTTTTTAATTAAAGAAATCTTTCCTATTTTAGGAAATGAATCAAAACTAAATAAAACAGCTAGCAATTTTATTATTGACTCAAATTCAATAACTCAGTGGAATTCTGTTACAGATAATAATTATTTCCAAGGCTTTATTTTAAGTTCAATTAATGTTTCAAAGTTAATTAATAATTGTGAAAAATCTTTGCTTGAAGAATTCATGATTGAAGTTGTAAAAAATGGGGTTATAATATATAGATCAAGTAATTAGCAAGATATTAATCAAAATTTAAAAATTACTAGAAATCTATCTTTACAAAAAACTGACGAAATCTCTCTTTCTTTTGTTCCTTCTAAACAATTAACTCAAAATATCCAATTTTCTTTTTATAAAACACTTTTAATTTCTCTAATGTTTTCTTTTCTTACAATCCTTATAATTTTCTTAGCTCAGAAGTTTTATTTTGCTTCAAAATTAAATGAATCAAGATACAAAAATCTTCTTGATAATGCGAAATTGTTTGCTATTATTATTAATACGAAAGGTCAAATAACTTATAGTAATGACTTTTTCTTATCATCAACAGGGTGGAAACGAAAAGAAATAATTGGAACATCTTTTATTGAAAAATTTTGTAATAATTGTAACAAAAAAATTAAGAGACTCCTTTTAGTTGTTGATAAAAATGATGAAGCTCCAAATCATATGGAAATTCCATTAATAACAAAAAACAATGAAACAAGATGGATTCGTTTTAATCGTACAATTCAAAAAAATGTAAAAGGTGAAATAGTTGGAATTTTAGCTTTAGGTGAAGATATTACTGAACAGAAGAAAAATGCTGAAACATTATTGAAACAATATCAATTTTTAAAAACACTTTTTTCAATAGATCAAGCTATTACATCTAGAGAAGATATTTTAAAAACTTTTTCATTTATATTAAACGAAGTAAATACTAAATTAGAAGCAGATGCTTCAACAATATTATTATTTAATAATGAAACAAATTGTTTAGAATATTCTGTGGGGGATGGATTTACAACATCAGAAATAAAAAATACAAGTATACCTTTTGGAATAGGACCAACGGGTTTGTCGATATTAGAACAAAAAGCGAAAAGTGTTGAGAATATACAAGATCTAAATACTGTTTTTATTAGGAAAAAAATTGCAATTGATGAAAAATTTCAATGGTATCATGTAGAACCTCTTATTATAAAAGATAAAATAATGGGTGTCTTAGAATTATTTTTTAAGAAAAAGTTTGAACCAGATGATAATTGGAATTCATCTATTAAAGCTATTGCTCAGCAAACTGCAATTGTTATTGACAACTCAACTCTTTTTAATAATTTAAGAGAAACTAATCAAAAATTACTTAGTTCTTATGAATCCACTATTGAAGGGTGGTCTAGAGCTCTTGAATTAAGAGATAGAGAAACAGAAAATCATAGCAATAGAGTAACGGAATTAACTATAAAAGTATGTGAGCTTTATGGTATGAGTAAAGAAGAATTAATTCACATTAGAAGGGGTGCATTACTTCATGATATTGGAAAAATGGGAATTCCTGATAGTATATTATTAAAAAAAGAAAAACTGACAGAAAGTGATTGGGAAGTTATAAAAAAACATCCTAAGTATGCCTATGATTTAATTTACCCTATAGAATATTTAAGACCTGCAATTGATATACCTTATTGCCATCATGAGAAATGGGATGGAAGTGGGTATCCAAGAGGTTTAAAAGGAAACGATATTCCTTTATCTGCTAGAATATTTGCAATAATTGATGTTTGGGATGCACTTCTATCTGATAGACCTTATCGAGATGCTTGGCCAAAAGATAAGGTAATAAAAGAAATTAAGAGACTTTCCGGAACTCACTTTGATCCTCAAGCAGTAGAACATTTTCTACGTGTAATTAAAAGTATGAATTAATAATAATTTCTCTATAATATTGGAAGAGCTTGAATCCTGTCTTGAAAAGTATCTATTAATGATTCAATAAGAATTGAATATTTTTGAATATTATTATTCATCCTTTGAATAGGTCCTGAAATACTAATAGCTGCTATAGGTTTCCCTCGTACTAAAATAGGGGATGATACACACATTATTCCTATTTCATGTTCTTCATTATCTATTGCATAACCTTGCTTTTTAACTTGTAATAATTCATTTTTTAGAGATTCACTATCAGTAATTGTAGTATCAGTAAATTTTTCATAATTTATTTTTTGAATAATTTTGTCTGCTTCATCTTTTTCTAAATACGCTAACATTGCTTTTCCAAGTCCTGTGCAATAAAGAGGGGCTTCACCGGATATCTTACTTGCAGTACTTACTCTAAGTGTTTGCGTTGATTCAATTTTATGTAAATAGGTTAATTTGCCATTATCAAGTTTTGCTAAGTGTACAGTTTCTTGAGTGTGCCTAGCTATTGTTTCAATTAATTGAATTCCTTCTGTTAAAAGTATGTTTTCTAAACTTGAGTTTTGATGGAAGTTATTCATTTTAGTAGTAATAAAATAAGTTTCATCTTTGGTATTTTTTGAAATATAACCTAAATCTTCAAGAGTATTCAAAAATCTAAATACTGTGCTTTTATGAATCTTAGTTTGTTTTGCAATATCAGATAAAATTATATTGTTGTTCTGTGCAATAGTTTCAAGAATTAACATTGTTCTTTCTACAGCTGTTACTTTATTTTCTTCCATTATTTATATCCTTGTTTCATTTTTATGGCATTGTTTCATTTTTTTACATTTTTCTCTTGACAGATTCAAAAAACCATTATAAGAATAATATATACCATAAAAATGAAACAGTCAAACGAAAATGAAACGCGGGGTATTTAAGTTATGATGAATGATGAAATAATTCAAGAATTGAGTGAAAAATCGATAGTAGCAGTTTTAGTAATTGATGATTTATCAACAGCTGTAGATAGTGCAAAAGCTTTAGTTAAAGGTGGTATTACTGCTATAGAGTTAGCACTAAGAACTCCTGTTTCTTATGAAGCTATAGAGTTAATCCATAAGCATGTGCCTGAGATGATGATAGGAGCAGGTACTGTTATTAAAAGTGGTCAAGCAAAAAAAGTTAAAGAATTAGGTGCTTCATTTGCAGTAGCTCCTGGATTAAATCCTAAAATTATGGCTGAAGCAAAAGAATGTGGACTCCCTTTTGCTCCTGGTATTTCTACAGCTAGTGAATTAGAGAAAGCTGTAGAACTTGGTTGTAAATTAGTTAAGTTGTTTCCAGCTGAAGCTTTAGGTGGTTTAAAATATTTTAAAGCAATGAGTGGTCCATATAAATATCTAGATTTAAAATATTTCCCTTTAGGTGGTGTAAGTGAAGAAAATCTTCCACTTTGGGCAGCCGAAAAAGATATTTGTCCAATAGGTGGAAGTTGGATAGCAAAGGGTGATCTACTAAAAACTAAAAATTATGATGAAATTACAAGAAGAGCTGAAAAAGCTATGGAAGTTTATAAAAAAGTTAAATTAGGGGAAATAAGATAATGAGTAAAAAAATTGTTACTTTTGGTGAAATAATGATGAGATTAAACCCTCAAGGATATACTAGATTCCTTCAAACTAATAATTTTGATGTTAGTTTTGCTGGAGGTGAAGCAAATGTTGCAGTATCTCTAGCAAATTTTGGTGAAGATGTATCTTTTGTATCTAAAGTTCCAAGCCATGAAATAGGACAAGCATCTATCAATATATTAAGAAATTTTGGTGTTAATATTGAAGATGTTACAAGAGGCGGAGATAGACTTGGAACTTATTTTGTTGAAAAAGGAGCATCTCAAAGAGCTTCAAAAGTAATATATGATAGAAAATATTCTGCAATATCTTTAGCAAAAAAAGAAGATTTTGATTGGGATAAAATATTCGATGGTGCTTCTTGGTTCCATTGGACAGGAATTACTCCAGCTCTTGGTGGTGAAATGCCAGAAATATGTTTAGAAGCTTGTAAAAAAGCAAAAGAAAAAGGAATAATAATTTCTTGTGATATCAATTATAGATCTAAATTATGGTCTAGAGAAGAAGCTAATAAAGTAATGTCTATGTTAATGCCTTATGTTGATGTTTGTATTGGAAATGAAGCTGATGCTAAAGATGTATTTAATTTAAAAGCAGGTGATACTGATGTTGAAAAAGGTGAATTAAATCAAGATGGATATATTGATGTAGCGAAGCAATTAAGTAAGAAATTTGATATTGATACAGTTGCATTTACACTACGTGGAAGTTTAAGTGCTAGTGTTAATACATGGGCTGCTATGCTTTATATTAATGAAAAAGCATACTTTTCTCCAAATTATACAATTCAAATTGTTGATAGAGTTGGAGGTGGTGATTCATTTAGTGGTGGTCTTATTTATAGTCTATTCAACAATTATGAACCACAAGAGGCAATTAATTTTGCAGTTGCAGCTTCTTGTCTAAAACATACTATTGAACATGATTTTAATTTAGTAAGTCTTTCTGAAGTAAAATCACTTGCTGCAGGTAATGCCTCAGGAAGAGTAGTGAGATAGTAATAAATATTCTATTGAAGAAATAAAATTCTAAAATAGTAACCTAAAAAATTAAAAAGTAAAATCTCAAACAGATAGGTAATACTACTGGGAGAGTAAAAAAAGATAGCAAAATAAATCATTTAAAGGAGTTTTTTCAATGAAAAAAAGTTTAATTATGCTAATTTGTGGATTAGTATTATCAAGTGCATTATTTGCAAATGGTACTAGCGAAGTAGCTTCAGGTTCTTATCCTGATGGTCCTGTTACAATTATTTGTCCTTATTCAGCTGGTGGTGGATCAGACAATGTTTGTCGTGCAATTGCTGATGCAGCAAAAGCAGCTTTCCCTGATGGAATCGCAGTTGAAAACAGAACTGGTGGTGCTGGTTCAGTTGGTATGTCTTTTGGTATGCATGCAAAAAAAGATGGTCAAATTATTACAATGGTAGCTCCAGAATTAGTTATGTTACCTCATACAGGTACAGGTGGTGATATTGATTATAAACAATTTGATCCAATCCTAATTGTAAACTCAGGTTATGCAGCTATTACAGTGCCTGCTGATTCACCTTATAAAACATTAGATGACTTAGTAGCAGCAGCAAAAACTAAGAAACTACAAGTAGGTAACTCAGGTATTGGTTCAATTTGGCATATGGCTGGTGCTGGTTTTGAGAAAGCAGCAGGTGTTGAATTCACTCACGTTCCTTTTGAAGGGTCTGCTCCTGCAATCACATCATTATTAGGTAATCATATTGATTTTGTTTCTGTTTCTTATGCAGAAGTACAAGCTCAAGTAGAAGCTGGTAAATTAAGATCCTTAGCTGTATTAGCACCTAATAGATTACCAGAATGTCCAGATGTTCCAACTGTAGAAGAATTAGGTTATGGTGAATTAGCAATTGGTACATGGAGAGGTTTCTGTGTTCCTAAAGGCACTGCTGAAACAACAGTTTCTTATATTTATGACGCTCTAAAAGAAGCAGCTAGTTCAGATACATTCAAAACTTTCATGAAAAATACAAACAACGCTATCGAAATCATCGATACAGCAGAATTTGCTAAAAAACTTGAAAGAGAATACGATTATTATGGTGAACTTATTAACAGTTTAGGTTTAGCTAAATAACATAGTTATGGGTATTTCACATCCCAGATGTGAAATACCATTCTCTTCTTTGGAGGAAAAATGAAGAAAGGAAATATAATAATTGCAAGCATTTTTAGTGTTTTTGCAATTTTTGTCATTTATATGTCTTTGCAATTGCCCCCATCAAAAGATGGTGTTCCAGGTCCTGGTACATGGCCAATATTAATTTCAGTAATTATGTTAGGTGCAGCAATTACAATTATTATTAACTCATTAAGAAATAAAGAAAATGAAGAATTATTATTAAATACACCTAATCATATTCGTGTTTATATAACTATGGGAATTTTGGTAGGATATTTATTAATAATGTATTTTATTGGATTTTTTGTATCTTCAGTATTAATGCTTTATATTTTAATTACTTGGTTTGGTAACTATAAATTACTAGTAAGAATTATTACATCTCTTATTGTTGTAACTATAGTTTATCTTGTATTTACTCAAATTTTGAATGTTCCATTTAGATTTGGTTTGTTGTTTTAGGAGGTAAGATATATGTTACAAGAAGCAATGGCAATTGTATTAAACCCTGCAGTTCTTATTAAAGTATTATTAGGTGTTGCTAGTGGTATGTGTATAGGATGTTTACCTGGTTTAACAGCAACTATGGGAGTTGCATTAGTATTGCCATTAACATTTGGTATGGATGCAGCAAATAGTATTTTATTATTAATTGGTGTTTATGTTGGTGCTATTTATGGAGGATCTATTTCAGCTATTTTATTAAATACTCCAGGGACTCCAGCATCAGCAGCTACAGCTTTGGATGGATATAAGATGGCATCTAAAGGGGAGGCAGGTAGAGCACTCGGGATTTCTACAAGTTCTTCTTTTATTGGCGGTTTAATTAGTTGTGTTTATTTAATTTTAATATCTCCTGTTTTAGCAAGATTTGCTCTTAGATTCAGTTCACCAGAATTTTTTATGTTAGCTGTTTTTGGACTTTGTATTATTTCATCAATTTCGGGTAAATCGATGGCGAAAGGACTTCTTTGTGGTGCCTTTGGTATTTTGATTGCTACTATTGGTATTGATAAAATAACAGGAAATATGAGATTTACATTTGGAAATATGTATCTATTTAGTGGTGTAAATTATATTCCAGTAATGATAGGTTTATTTGCTATGAGTCAAGGTTTTGTAAGTGTTGAAGAAATGTTTGATACACAAGTAGTAAATAATGATGTAAAAAAAGTTTTTCCAAAAAGAGAAGACTGGGGTTTAATCATTAAAAATGGTTTAGGATTTGGTACTTTAGGTACATTTGTTGGATGTATTCCAGGGGCAGGTGCAGATATTGCTGCATTTATTGCTTATGGTCAGGCAAAAAATATATCAAAAAATCCTGACAAATTTGGTACTGGTACTCCTGAAGGTATTGCAGCACCAGAAGCTGCAAATAATGGTGTTACTGGTGGTGCACTAATACCAATGTTAACCTTAGGTGTTCCAGGAGATGCTGTAGCAGCTATTATGATTGGTGCTCTAACTATTCAAGGTCTACAACCAGGACCATTACTATTCCAAAATAATGGACCTATGGTATATGCTTTATTTATTGGATTTTTTATTGCAAATATTTGTATGTTTATTATAGGATTGAACAGTGTTAAAATGTTTACAAAAGTATTATCAATTCCTAAGGCAATATTGGTTCCAATTATTTTCCTACTTTGTTTTGTTGGATCTTATGCGCTTCAAAATAGTATTTTCGATGTAATTGTTATGTTAACTTTTGGTATCATAGGTTATTTCTTACAAAAATTTGAAATTTCTTCTTCTCCTGCTGTTTTAGGATTAATTTTGGGTCCTATGGCTGAAAGTCATTTCAGAAGAAGTTTATTAATGAGTAGTGGTGATGTAAGTTGTTTTGTTTCAACTGGTATAACAAAATTCTTCTTAGTTCTTATTATATTCTCATTATTACTACCTATTATTAGAAATATTGTAGATAAGAGAAATAAAAAAAAGGCTTAGATTAAAATTATGAAAATAAAAGAAATAAAAACATATATTGTTTCACAAAAACTAGATGATAATACAAGATTCTGCTATTCACAAGCTTGGTATAATGCAAGAACAATAATGATTTTAGAAATCATATGTGATGATGGACTTATAGGTTGGGGAGAAGCATTTGGAAATGCATTTATAAATAAAAGTGTAGTAGAAAATGTATATAAACCCTATCTAATAGGGAAAAATCCATTTGATAGTGAAATGCATTGGGATAATTTATATAACATGCTACGAGATAATGGACAAAAAGGATCATGTATTGAAGCATTAAGTGCTGTTGATAATGCTCTATGGGATATTAAAGGAAAATACACACATCTTCCTGTATATACACTATTAGGTGGAGCAAGACGGGATAGAATAAAAGCATATGCAACAGGGCTATATAAAAACTCTTTAGATCAAGATTCTAAAGAACTAGTAGAAGAAGCTCTTTGTTATAAAGCAGCTGGTTATAAGGCTATAAAGATAAAAATTGGTTATGGTTTAAAATCAGATATAGATTTAATAGAAAAACTACGAATAGCTTTAGGTGATGAAATTGAATTAATGGTTGATGCAAATCATGCATATAATTCAATGGAAGCTATAAAATTAGCAAAATCTATTGAAAGATTTGATATAAAATGGTTTGAAGAGCCAGTTCCACCTGAAGATATAGAAGGATATAAAGAAGTAAGAGCTAATACTTCTATTGCAATTAGTGGAGGAGAAGCTGAATTTACACAATATGGATTTGATAGTTTTATTAGAAATCGATGTGTAGATATACTTCAACCTGATTGTAGTATTACAGGAGGCTTAACAGCTTTTAGAAGAATTACAACTCTTGCAAAAATAGCAAATACTCAAGTTTATCCACATGTTTGGGGGTCTGCTATTGCAGTAGCTGTTGGAGTTAATGCTTGTTTTTATCAACCAAATTATCCAGAATCTTTAGTAAATGATGATGTATATTTTGAGTATGACAGAACTGAAAACATTTTTAGAGAAGAGTTAAATCTTGATAAACTAAAAGTAGTAGATGGTTATATTGAGAAATGGGATTATGAAGGTTTAGGCTTTAATGTAAATAAAAAATTGATTGAAAAATATCAAATTGGATAATTAAACTTAATATTTATATTGCTCTCTATTTAATAGAGAGCTTTTTAATTGTTTTCTCGAAATTTTGATGGAGAAATATTAACTATTTTTTTGAAAGCTGTTGAAAAAGCACTGCTATCTTTAAAACCACAAATATATAAAATTTCTTTTATTGGTTTGTTGGTTGTTGTAAGGTAAAATTTCGATGCATTAACTCTAGAGTGTAGTATAAATTCATAAGGAGTATATCCCACTTCTTTTGAGAACTTTCTAATAAAATGGTATTCAGACATGCAGGCTCTGTTTGCTAAATCTGATATTGTTAATTTTTTATCTAAGTTATTGTTGATATATCCCATAATATTTTGGAAAGGATTTATATCAGTATTACCATTTTTTTCAATAATGAATTCGCTTAGTAAAGATACTATATATTTATTAATTAATGCTTCATTACTAACTTTGTTATACTTTAAGCAATTAATTATTTCTTTCATATAATTGATAATTTCAATAGTGTTTAAAATTTCAACATAGCATTGTTTTTTCTTATCTATTTGAGTAAACCAATTATTTGCTAAAATCCCATCAAAGTGAATCCATAAAAATTTCCAACCAGAATTTGTGCCATATTCATGAGGTACATTGCAATCAATTAGAGTTAATGAATTTTCTTTTAATAAAAGAGTTTTTCCTTCTTTTTTATAATAACCTTTTCCTTTAAGGACATAAATTAGTAAGAAGCTATGATATGTTTTACGTTTTACACGGTAATGTCTATCACAAGTAAAATTCCCACAACAGATTATATTAAAGAATAATTTTTTTGATAATTGGCTTGGGTTATGAAAGAATACTTCTGATTCTTCTAAGACTCCTTTTTCATCAACTTTCATAATTTACATTTCTCGCAATTTATTAAAATATTATAAATTTTATTTATATGAAATTTTAGCATTTATATTGGCCTATTGCAATGATATAGTTTGTTTTAAATAGATAAATAGTGATTTTATATTTTATATTATTATAGCAATATTTTAAAATAAATGAGCAAAATAAATTATGTAAATCTACTCATTGATATGGTAAATTTCTTATAGTGGAGGAACATATTATGGCAAATGCAAAAATATGGAAAGAAAATATAATTATTCCAACTTATGGAATAGGAAAAGAAAATAAATATCCAATGTTTTTTGAAAAAAGAACATATCAAGCTTCAAGTGGAAAAGTATATCCTTATCCAATAATTGATACGCTTACAAATAAAAAAAGTGATAAAAATTATATTGGAGTCTATTTAGAAAATGATTATATCAAAGTATTAATTTTGCCTGAAATTGGAGGTAAAATTCATAGTGCTGTTGATAAAACTAATGGTTATGATTTTGTGTATCATAATGAAGTGATTAAACCAGCATTAGTTGGACTTCTTGGGCCATGGGTTTCAGGAGGTATAGAGTTTAATTGGCCGCAGCATCACCGTCCAACAACTTTTATGAAGTGTGAATATGAGATGAAAGAAAATACTGATGGAAGTGTAAGTGCTGTTTTATATGATTATGATAGAATGTATGGTACTAGTGTAGTTACAACTTTTACTTTATTTAAAGATAAAAGTTATATAAAAATTAATGCTAGATTATTTAATCCAACTTGTCAAAATCAAACATTTTTATGGTGGGCTAATCCAGCTGTTGCTGTTAATGATAATACTCAATCAATATTTCCACCTGATGTAAATGCTGTTTATGATCATGGCAAAAGAGCAGTTTCAAAGTTCCCAATAGCTACAGGTGAATATTACAAACATGATTATAAAATGGGTGTTGATATTTCAAAATATAAGAATATACCTGTACCAACAAGTTATATGGCATATGAAAGTAAATATGATTTTGTTGGTAATTATGATTATGGAAAAAGTGCAGGACTTTTACATGTTGCAGACCACCACATCTCTCCTGGTAAAAAACAATGGACTTGGGGAAATGGTGATTTTGGACAAGCTTGGGATAGAAATCTAACAGACACAAATGGCCCTTATATTGAATTAATGACTGGTGTTTATGCTGATAACCAACCTGACTTTACTTGGTTAAAACCATATGAAGAAAAAGAATTTAATCAATATTTCATGCCTTATAAAGAAATAGGTGAAGTAAAAAATGCAAATACAGATTTTATTTTAAATTTAGAATGTGAAGGTAGTGACGCTTTAATTAAAATTTATTCGACAGGTGAAATTGAATGTGTAGTTTCTCTTGAAGGTGATAAAACTTATTTTAAAGAAGTTGTTAAGTTATCTCCAAATAATATATTTATTTATAATATTGAAAAAATTCAATGTGAATCAACTGAATTAAAATTAATTATTAAAGATTTAGATGATAAAGAATTAATTTCTTATAAAGAAGAAAAAGATGAATTAAAACCTCTTCCAAAACCTCAAAATCCTGCAGAGGAACCAAAAAATATTCAAACAGTTGAAGAATTATATTTGACAGGGCAACATATAGAGCAATATAGGCATGCAACTTTCATTGCTGATGATTATTATTTAGAAGGTTTAAAAAGAGATAATAATGATATAAGGTGTAATACTGCATATGGAATTTTGATGTTACGACGTGGTCAATTTGAAAAGGCTGAAAAACTTTTTAAAACTGCTATTAAGAGATTAACAAAACTTCATCCAAATCCATATGATAGTGAAGCTTATATTTATTTAGGTTATGCACTTAAATATCAAAATAAATATAATCAAGCATATGAATATTTCTTTAAAGCTACTTGGTCTCAAAATGAAGCAGCTGTTGGTTACTTTGAGTTAGCAGCATTATCATATAGAAAGAAAGATTTTAAAAAAGCTTTTGACTTTATAAATAGAGCTCTTCAATATAATACAAAAAATTATTTAGCTAGAGGCTTAAAAATAGCAATATTGATGAAACTTGATAAAAAAGAGGAAGCAATTTTATTAGCACAAGAAAATTTAAATGATAATGTTTATGATTTTACATCTTTATTTTTATTAAGTAAACTTGATGAAAAAGTTGTTTTTTCTTCTGATAGAATTAATACATATTTATCTCTATCATTTTTCTTTTCTGAGTTAGAAGAAAATGATTATGCACTTGATGTATTAAATATCTGTCCTATAAAAAATGTAATGGTTGAATATTACAAAGCCTATTGTTATAAAAAAATAGGAAGTGGATATATTAAACAACTTAATATTGCTTCAAGTACTCCTATTAACAGTTTCTTTGCAAATGGTATAAATGATGAAAAAGTATTAAAAACTGTTTTAGAATTTGATCCAAAGAACTCAGTAGTTTTATATCTTTTAGGTAATATGCATTATAACAATTTAAGATATGAAGAAGCTAAATTAGCATGGCAAGAAAGTGCAAAATCTAATGACTCTTATTCTCCTGTTCATAGAAATTTATCTATTATATATTTTAATAAATTTAATCAAAAAGATTTAGCATTGAAAGAAATTGAAAAAGCTTTTGAATTAGATAATTCTGATTCAAGATTATTCTTTGAACTTGATCAAATGTATAATAAAGTTGGCAAATCTATATCTTATAGATTAAAACTTTATAGAACTTATATGGACTTAGTACTTGATAGAAGTGATCTTAAGTGTGAATTTGCAACTTTATTGAATTTAGAAAAGCTTCATCAAGAAGCATATGATTTTATTATGCAAAACATTTTTAATCCTTGGGAAGGTGGAGAAGGGAAAATTTCAACACAGTATGTATTTGCTTTGCGTGAATTAGCAAGAGAAGCTATGAAAAATAAACAATATAAAGACGCTATTGATCTATTATATCAAGCTCTTGTTTATCCTCATAATTTAGGAGAAGGTAAATTAGAAGGTAATAAATCAAATGATATTTATTATTATATAGGAGAAGCCTATTCTGCATTAAATAAACAAGATCAAGCTATTAAAGCCTTTAATAATGCTATTCTTGGGAATGATGATCCAGCAGGTATTTTATATTATTATGACCAACCTGCTGATATGATTTATTATAAAGGTTTAGCATATAGAGCTTTGGGGAATGAAGGCGAGGCTAGAAGTTGTTTTAATAAATTACTCGATTATGGAGAATCTCATTATTTTGATCATATCAAACTTGATTATTTTGCAGTATCTCTTCCTGATTTGCAATTATTTGAAGAAGATTTAGATAAGAAGAATAAAATTCATTGTGAATTTCTTTTAGCTTTAGGTAATCTTGGGATGGGAAATAATTCATATAAAGAGTATTTGAATAATGTTTTAGAGAGTGATAATACGCACTTTAGAGCAAAACTCTTATAATAAATAATAGAATTAAAAAACACCAGTTTATTAGCTGGTGTTTTTTATTGAGTATTTTATTAATAATGTTCAATTTTAAATTCTATATCAAATTCAAAGACCTCATTAGGTTTTAGAGTAGGACATGCATTATTTTTTTGAGCTATATCAATTGAATCATAATATCCATTAGACATCTCAAGAGCAAAATTATAATCTCCTCGAAATCCACCTTGTGTATTCCAAAATCCTAGATAAGGTAGTTTTTTTTCATCATAAGAAATAAGTAATTTAGTATTATCATTTCTATAATCGTACCCAATAATTCCTTTTGTGCATTTATCTGTAAAATAAAATTTCTCACAATTATTTTTATTTAATAACTCTGGAATGCTTAAATCAATATTATTAACAATCGGATAATTTACTATTTCATCTTTCTTGAATCTATTTGAAGAAAATACGATTTTAGCTTTATTTAAATTTTTATCCGTAATTAAATTTATACCTTTTTTAGAAGCAATTAAACAATGAAAAGTATAGAAAGCTGGAAATTCATAATTTCCATTATTAGCGATTTTGTATTTTATAATTAATCCATTTTCAATTAACGATATATTTTTTTCAAAACGGTAGGGGAGAATTTTGCTTTGATATATTAAATTTATTTTATTATCTTCTTCATTAGCAATAAAATTTGCAGACCATATTTCACCATGATCTGGATATTTAATGATACTATTGTTTAAAGAAACTTGACTTGCGTCAATGCAAGGGAATGTATCATCAAAGCCACATGATTCAAAAAGAGAAAAATCATCACCAATTTTAGCATTTTTATAAATTTTTTTAGGATTTTGAAAAAGAAATTCAATTTGTTTGTTTTTGTCATAAAAAGAAGAAATTTTTCCTCCATGATATTTTAAGCATTCAATTCTAATATTTTCATTTTCAAGGATCATGTTTGCTCCAATTTTTTAAGTTATTTCTTTTTTTATTATAATTATTAATTTAAAAAAGGGGTACAATTAAAACTTAATTGTACCCCAAAAAAGTAAAATCTCTATATGTTTTTACATATATTCAGGCATGATAGCATTTAAATCATCCTCTGGTTCAACAATAATTGCACCTGCTGCATAAATTTCAGGAATTGCAGTTCCGTTTTGTAAGAAATCCATCATTTGTTTTGCAGAAGTACCACCAACATCTTTTGCTGAGAAATAAGCACAAGCTTTGAAAGGAGAAGAAGGTTTTGCAAATTCTTCTGGAGCAAAATATCCACCTAAACCAACACACATTGAATCTTTTTCTAATCCAACAGCTTCTATTGCACGTGCAGCACCTTGAGCACCATCATCAGAAACACCTAATACTAACCATTTTTTGATTTGAGGATTACCTGCTAATATAGTTGCTGCAGCTTCATTACCTTTTGCAGCTGTTGTATCGTGGTCAGCTCTAAAAATCTTACCATCTTTATCAAAGCTTGGGAAAGCTGCAATAATAGTTTCATATTGTCCATCTGTTCTAGGTACACAAGATGATACTGTATCAGCAGTTAATAACATAACAGCGAAATCTGGATCATTAGCTAAATTGTTTTCATTAATATAATTAACAGACCATTCACCAACATTTTTACCAATATTGTAAGCATCAATACCAACCCAAGGAGCTAATTTGTTGCCATTTTCATCTTGTAGAGCATCGTCACAAGCAATAACAGGAATACCTGCTTCTTCTAATTTGTTAACAGCAGCTCTAGATAGATTTTGGTCTGGAGTACAAGTTAAAACACCATCAACTTGTTGAGTAATTGCATTATCAAGCATTTCCATATAGCGAGCGCCATCAAGACCAGCATCCATATACATGAACTTTCCACCAGCTTCTTCTATAACTTTTCTTGCAGCTTCTCCTTCTTGTAAGAACCATTCTGCATCTCCCATTTTGTAGATACCAGCAATAACAATTTGGTCATCAGCTTCAGAAGCACCTTGTGCGAAAATAGGTGCTAAACTACACATTACTACTAATAATGTTACTAAAACTTTAAATTTCTTATTCATAAGAACTCCTTTTTTTATCGCGAGATATATCTCGCTTTTTTTCTCTTTTAATTATCTATTAGCTTTAATCTCAGCTAAATCTTTTTTAATTGCTGAACGTTTTCTAAGTAAATCAAATGCTAAGGCAACGATTAGTAGGGATCCTTGAGCAACGTTTTGCCAGAATACTTGAACATTCATCATAACAAGTCCAGTGTTGAAACATTGTAAAATTAACATACCTATAAATGTTCCAAGCATTGTACCAACACCTCCAGTAAATGCACATCCACCAAGAACTGCAGCTGTTACACCATCAAATTCTAGCCCAACGCAAGCTGAAGGTTGCCCTGAATTCATTCTTGCGGCAAGCAATGCACCTGCAAGAGCAGCTAATGCACCAGACATAATATATAATTTGAAAATTGTTTTTGTTGGATTAAGTCCAGCTAATCTAGCGGCATAAGGGTTCCCACCTTGTACATAAACACTTCTACCAAAATATGTTCTTTTTAATATGTAACTAAATACTAAGAATGCTAGCATTAATAAAATAATTGGAAGAGTTATCTTGCCTATTATTTTTTGTGTACCTAAGTGAATAAAGCCCATATCATTAATCGGAATTGCTTTTCCATCACAAAGAATATATGCAATCCCTCTAAAAATTGACATAGATGCTAAAGTTGCGATAAATGGTTCAATTTTTAAGAAATTTATAAATGAAGCATTAATAACACCAATAACACAACCCATCAATATTGTAAGTATTAATACTAGAATTGGATTTAAACCAGAGGCAACTAATAATGCAGCAAAAACACCAGAAAAAGCAGCTACAGAACCGGCTGATAAGTCGATTTGATTTGCAATAATAAGATATGTTTCAGCTATAGCAATAAATCCCATTAAAGAACAAGTTACAAGAATGTTAACCATATTTTGCATCGTGAAATAATGTGGATTAAGAACTGAAAATAACGTAATTAATACAACTAATGCTACAATCAAAGTTACTTTATTAGCAAAATCAGATTTTTTGATTTTATTTACTAAACTACTATTCATTTTTATTTATCATCCTTTTTTTCACTAGCCATAGCTAATTTTAATACGCTCTCTTCACTAGCGTTTTCTCTTAATAATTCTCCTGAAACACGACCTTCTTTTATAACAATAATTCTATGGCTAAGTCCTATAACTTCTTGTAATTCTGAAGAAATAACTATAACGGCCATTCCAAGTTTGGCACATTCTTGGATAATGTTATAAAATTCTGCTTTTGCTCCGACATCAATACCTTTTGTTGGTTCATCCAAAATTAGGACTTGAGGATTTGTTTCTAACCATCTAGCTAAAATTACTTTTTGTTGGTTCCCCCCAGATAATTGTGAAATGAGTTTGTCTGCATTAGGTGTTTTAATATTAAGTTTTAGAATATTTTTATTTGCAATTTCACTTTCTTTCTTTTCGTTAATTGATCCAATTTTATTTAATAATGATTTAAGAATTGAAATTGAAATATTTCCTTGAACTGATATGTTAGGTAAAATTCCTTGATCCTTTCTGTCTTCAGGAACAAGTGCAATCCCATTTTTTATTGCTTCTTGAGGACTGGTAATAATAATTTCATTGTTGTTTAATAGAATTCGACCTTCATGAATTTTATCAATCCCAAAAATAGCATTCATTATTTCAGTTCTTCCTGCTCCAACTAAACCTGCGAAACCTAAAACCTCACCTTTTCTAGCTTTGAATGAAATATTATCAACATGATCAGTTGTTACATTATCTAATTCTAAACAAACTTCTCCTATATCTTCATTTCTATCTAATTCGTCAAAAATTTGTCCTAAAGGGCGACCTACCATCATTCTTATAAGTTCATCTTCACTTACTTCGCTTTGTTTTTTACAACCAACTAAACGACCATCTTTAAAAACTATTACCTCATCAGCTATTTGAGAGATTTCATTCATTCTATGAGATACATAGAAAATAACTTTTCCTTCTTTTTTTAATTTTTCAATAATAGAAAAAAGAATAGTTATCTCTTTATCACTTAAAGCTGCTGTTGGTTCATCAAAAGCAATGATATCTGAATTACGATTAATAGTTTTCATAATTTCAATCATTTGTTGATAAGCAATACTTAATTTATTTACTTTTTCATCAGGTTCTATATCAAGTCCAAATCTTTTTGAAATTTCAGCTGTTCGCTTATTCATAATGTCATAATCAATAAATCCGTTGCTCTTTTTTACCCAGTCTCCTAGAAAAACATTCTCTGCAACTGTCATTTCTTTTAAGATTTGTCTCTCTTGATAAATAACACTTACTCCATGTTTTAATGCATCTTTTGGGCTTTCAAAGTTACAAACTTCTGAATTTATAAATATTTGACCTCCATCAGCAATATAGTCTCCATTCATAATTTTTAATAAAGTAGACTTTCCTGCTCCATTTTCTCCAAGAAAGGCATAAACTTTTCCACTTTCAGCAGAAAAAGAAATATCATCTAATGCTTTTACACCAGGAAAATATTTGTTAATACCTTTAAATTCGACTGTGGTCATACACACTCCTCTCATAAATAGGGTAAATTTGTGATGTGTTTTTTAGTGTGTGCGGTAACACTTTTTATTTATTATATCACGCATTTGCCTTTACATTTCTAGAGTCTATCCTTGAAATTTTGATTTGTCAAACATTTTTTTTATTTTTTTCTTGCTTTTTTGATTTTTTAAGGTAATAATTAGAAGTGTGTTGCAGATATTATTCTGTAATTGTGTGTGCGTTCACAATAATAATGGGAGTAATAATGAAAAATGCATTAATTACTGGAGCCAGTCATGGAATTGGTCAAGCTATTGCAATTGAACTTGCAAAGAATGGTTATAATATTGGGATTAATTATTTTCACAATCTTGATGGTGCAAAGAAAACTGCAACTGAAGTTGAAAAATATGGAGTTAAGTCATTAATTATACAAGCTGATGTTAGTAAGAATAATGATTTAGAAAGAATGATAAGAGAATTTGAAAATGAATTTACTACTATAGATGTTATGGTTAATAATGCAGGTATTAGTGAATTTTTTCCTATATTAGAGATAACTGAAGAGCAATGGATGAAAATTGTTAACTGTGATTATAAGGGATGTTTCTTTGGAACCCAGTTAGCTGCAAGATTAATGGTCAAGAATAATACTAAAGGGGTTATTTTAAATATAGGTAGTAATCATACTGAAGGTTGTTGGCCTAATGCTACTATTTATGCATCAAGCAAAGCAGCAGTTAAGAAATTTAGTGAAAACGCAGCAATGGAATTAGCAGAATATGGTATTAGAGTTACAACTCTAAGCCCAGGCTACACTGATGTTGAATGGCCAAAAGATCATCCAATATTTAATTCTATGGATAAAATTCCTTTAAAAAGATTTGCATCTCCTAGTGAAATAGCAAAAATTGCAGCTTTTATTTGTAGCGAAAGTTGTTCTTATATGACAGGAAATTGTACTGTTGTAGATGGAGGTTCTTTACTTCCTATATTACCAGAGAATACTTATTATGGAGATGGTGGCTATGAAAATTGTAAAAATTGAGACTTTTAAAGTAGTCCCTAGATGGTTATTTGTAAGAATTGAAACTGATAATGGTATTGTTGGTTGGGGAGAGCCTGTAGTTGAGGGAAAAGCAGCAACAACTGAAGCTTGTGTTCATGAATTAGGTGATTCAATTATTGGAAAAGATCCAAGAAGAATAGAAGATATTTGGCAAACACTATATCGTGGTGGATTTTATAGAGGTGGACCTATTTTATCTAGTGCTATCTCTGGTATAGATCAAGCTTTGTGGGATATTAAAGGTAAGTATTATAATTTACCAGTTTATGAGTTCTTTGGTGGTAGTGTAAGAGATAAGATGGAAATCTACAGTTGGATTGATTCTAATACACCAGAAGAAGCTGCTAAATGTTCTAGAGAAAGATATGAAGCTGGATTTAGAAAAGTAAAGATGTTTGGTACTGAAAAGGGTCATTGGCACAATGATTATGATCAAGCTGATTTATTGTTATCAAAAGTTGATGCTATAAGAAGGGAGCTTGGAAGTAAAATGGATATTGCAATTGATTTCCATGGAAGAGTTCATAAGGCTATGGCAAAAACTTTGATTAAAGAATTAGAAAAATATAATATACTTTTCATTGAAGAACCTGTATTAATTGAAAATGAAGAAGCTTTTAAAGAAATTCATAGCTTTAGTTCTATTCCAATTGCTACAGGGGAAAGAAACTTTACTCGTTGGGGTTTTAAAAAAATGATTAGTGAAGGTTATATTGATATTATTCAACCAGATTTATCTCATGCCGGTGGTATTTCTGAGGTTAGAAGAATTGCAGCAATGGCAGAAGCTTATGATATTGCTCTTGCTCCTCATTGTCCTCTTGGTCCTATTGCTTTGGCTTCATGTCTTCAAGTTGATTTTTGCTCTATTAATGCCTGTTTCCAAGAACAAAGTCTTGGTATGGCTTATAATAATGGTAATGAAATGAGTAAGTATGTATCAGATTCATCTTCTCTTGATTATAAAGATGGATATGTTAAAACTTTTACAAAACCTGGATTAGGTGTTGAAGTTAATGAGCCATCAATTCGAGAAATGGCAAAAGCTGGTCATAATTGGAAAAATGATGTTTTACATAATGAAGATGGGAGTGTGACAGAATGGTAGTAATACGTGTGGGTAGTGATACGTTTGAATTAGCTGAAAATCCAATTTGGTGGGAGATTAATAACTCATATCTTTGGGTTGATATTGAAAAAGGCAATCTTTATAAATATGACTTAAATAAGAATATAGTTGAACGTATTTTATCTACACACTATCGCATTGGTGCTTTTGTTTTAAATCAAGAGAATAATATCATTTTATTAACAGAAAAAGGGTTAATAAAAGTAATTGAACAAAATAATGAATATTATCTAGATGAAGATTATCTATATTACTATCCATTAAAAAATGAACGCTTCAATGATGCTATTTGTGATAAAAATGGTAGAATAATTGCTGGCATTAAAAGAGATGATAACTCTACTTTAGGTAGAGTTGTTGTCTTTGATAAATTTAAAGATGTAAAAACCCTCATAACAAATGTAAAGATTAGTAATGGTATGGGATTTTCTAAAGACAATAATACCTTTTATCATACTGATTCATTAAATAGAGAAATTTATAAATATGATTATGATTTAGAATCTGGTCAAATTACTAATAAACAAGTTCTATATAGACATGAAGGATGTGGTGTTCCAGATGGAATGAGTGTAGATGCTAATGATAATATACTAACTTGTATTTGGGATGAAGGAAAACTATTGAAAATTGACACTATTCAAGGTAATATTAGTGAACAATATTTATTACCATGCAAGTGTTGTTCCTCTATTATTTTTGGTGGTAGTGCATTAGATCAAATATTGCTCACTTCAGCAAAAATTTCAATTGACGAAAAATATCTTTCACAAGATGATGGTGGTATTTTTCTAATTGAAGGTATAAGTAGTGGGAAAAATGAATACAAGGCAAAATAGATGAGTGATGATAAAGAATATAAAAATATTACAATAAAAGATGTAGCAAAATTAGCTCAAGTTTCTACTGGTACAGTTGATAGAGTAATACATAAAAGAGGTAAAGTCTCTGAAAAAAATTTGAAAAAAGTACAAGAGGCAATTAAAGAATTATCTTATACTCCAAGTCAAATTGCTAGTGCACTTTCATATAGAAAAAACCCAATAACTATTGGGATAACATATCCTGCTGTAGATATTGATTTCTGGGGTGAAATACCTTTGGGTATTGAAGCTGCAAGAAAACAACTTGAACCTTTTGGTGTTAAAATAATTGATATACCTACACATAATTATAGTTTTACAGAACAAAATGAAGCTTTAACAAAATTAATTTCTATGAAAGTTAATGCTATTATTTTTTGTGCAGTTAATGATTTCTCTTCATCTGTAATAAGACCTCCTGCTAATATTCCTTTTGCAACCATAGTTAACAAAACTAGAACTAGAGGTATTTCTTTTCATGTGGGTCCAAATGATTTTCAAATTGGACAATTAGCAGCAAGACTTGCTTCATTATATACAAAAGAAAAAGGAACTGCTTTAATTTTATCTCCAAATGCAAGTTTTACAGGAACTCAAGAGAGAGTTGCTGGCTTTATTAGTAAAATTAATCAAGATGATTTAGGGGTCGAGATATTAAGAACTGAATCAGTTATGGGTGAAAGTGATGATGAAATTAAAAAGAATATTTATGAAATAACAAAAAAATATATTTTATCTAATCCTGATTTGAATTGTATATATGTAACAGATGGGTTTTTCTCATCTGCAGCTGATGCAATTATTGAAATGAATAAAGTTAATGATATTAAATTGATAGGGCATGAATATACAAAAAATATTGAAGAATACTTGAACACGGGTGCTGTATCAGCCACTATCTATCAGCATCAAGCAAGACAAACTTATTTAGCAATAGTTCAAATGTTTAATCATCTTCAAAATAAAAAGAAAGTGGAGAATTCTTTTATTCAATGTTCAATTCTTATGAAAGAAACTCTTAATATTGTTGATATTGGTGCAGATGATTTAATGTAAATTATTTATTATTTTTACATATTCTTTGCATTTTATTAATATTTTTATTATATTTTATATAAATATAATAAAAAGAGGAATGCAGAAAATGACTAGAGATGAAGCCTTAGATCTATTAAAAAAATATAATAAAACTGAAGCATTAGTAAATCATGGAAAAGCAGTGGAAGCTGTTATGAAAGCTTTTGCAAAATATTATGGTGAAGATGAACTATATTGGGGAAATGTTGGTTTGCTTCATGATTTAGATTATGAACAATGGCCAGAATTACATTGTGTAAAAACTGAAGAATTATTAAAAGCTGAAAATGTAGAAGAACCTTTTATCAGAGCAATCTGTTCTCATGGATGGAAAATTTGCACAGATATTGAACCTAAATTACAAATGGAAAAAGTATTATATACTATTGATGAATTATGCGGCCTTATCAATGCAACAGCTCTTATGAGACCTACTAAAATGGAAGGTATGAAAGTTAAGAGTGTTAATAAGAAATTTAAAAGTCCAGCTTTTGCTGCTGGAGTAAATAGAGAAGTAATAAAAGAGGGTGCTCAATTAATGGGTATGGAATTACCTCAAATTATGGAAATATCAATTAAAGCAATGCAAGAAGCTGCAAGTGATATTGGATTATAAAAAAGTATTATTTATAGTTATGTTTTTATAATTGTAAAAACAAATATGAATAAAGCATTCCTTTTGTTAATATACATTAGGAATGTTTTTATTTTGCGATACCATAATTATTTGTTTATAACTAAGATTTATTAGTTTGCAAATTCAAATTCTAAAATAATACATATTTTGTTTTCTAGACATTTTTATTTTTGAAAGATATTTTATTAATATGAATACGTAAAAGGAGAAATAAAAAATGAATATATTATTAGTTATAGATATGCAAAATGATTTCATAGAAGGTGTATTAGGAACTCCTGAAGCAAAAAAGATAGTTGATAAAGTAGTTGAAAAAGTAAAAAACTTTGAAGGAAAAGTTTTTTTTACACGAGATACTCATCAAGAAAATTATTTGGATACAGAGGAAGGGAAACATTTGCCTGTCATTCATTGTATTGAAGGATCGAAAGGCTGGCAAATTACTGAAAAACTATTACCTTATATAGAACAAGTTCCTTTTGATAAGACTACTTTTGGTAGTGTTGAATTAGAATTATATTTGAAAGAATTATCTAAAAAAGAGGATATTGAAAGTATAACATTAGTTGGTTTGTGTACAGATATTTGTGTTATTTCGAATGCCTTACTTTTAAAAGCTAATTTTCCAAATATTCCTATTTATATAGAAGCAAATTTGTGTGCAGGTGTAACTTTAGAAAGTCATAATAGAGCTATTGAAGCAATGAAAATGTGTCATATCGATATAGTATAATATTATTTATTAATCGCTATAAGATTGTCTAAAAAAAAGACGGTAGCTGTTAAAACTACCGTCAAAAGGATTATAAAAAATGATTATACATAAGGATTACCTGTTAATTCTTCAATAACTTTTTTATTCTCTTCAGTGATATCTTCTTTTATACCACCATTTTGAATTCTTGAGATTTCTTCTCTTGCTATCTTAAATGTAGTAGGATTAACTTTATAACTTCTGCTTACAATAAAGCCAAATACCATTAAAATAAGTGGTACTATGCTAAATAATACTCTAATAGTATTTACAACTAAGTCTGATTGAACAGCTAATTCAGCATCGAAACCTACTATAGCTAATACATTACCAAATAACCAAAGAACAACTGCTTGTGTTAATTTTCTAATTAAAGTGAACATACCTGCAACAGCACCGGATCTATCTTTTCCATGACAAAGAATTTCTACATCACAAGATTCTGGGAGCATCGCCCATGGCATTGAGATAATAGCAGAGAAACCAATACCCATAACAACACAAAGTCCAATAACTAAAGGAGTAGGAGAATTTGCATTAAGTAATATAGTGAATAAAATCATTACTACAATTATAATTCCAGCACCTAATCTATAAGCAGTTGCTTTCCCTTTTTTATTTGAAAAAGCTATATAGAAAGCAAGTGAAAGCAATTGAGATAGTAAAAATACTCCTAAAAAGTAATAAAAACTATCAGCTTTAAATAAATAGTAAGTTGCATAGTAAATAAAAGTAGTAGATAAGATATCCATAGCTACATAAGCTAATAGATACATTTCGATGTGGATTTTAAATGTTTTGTTTGTTAATAATGTTTTTAGTTGTTTGAAACTTTCACCAAGTGTTAATCCACTAGGTTCTTTTGATATATTTTCTTGTTCAAATGTTCCTAAGAATACAAATATCCAAGGAATTGCATAAACAACACCAAATATGATACCAACTAATCTAAATCCCATTTCAGGATTATCTTTATATAAATTATTTACAATGTAGCCCGGAACCGTTCCTGCTATTAATGCAGAAAATTGTGAGAAAGCCATTTTAGCACCAGACAATCTAGCACGTGTTTTATATTCAACACTCATTTCACTTACTAATGCATTATATGGAACCATAACTGCTGTAAATACTGTAGAGAATAAAGAATAAGTAAAAGTATAGTAAATAACTTTTAGAGCTAAAGAATCGAATTTAAAGCTATTCCAAAGAAGGGCATAACTAATAATTATTGGGATAATTCCTATTAAGAAGTAGATTCTCCGTCGTCCCCATCTAGATTTAGTTTTATCTGATAAAATTCCAAATAAAGGGTCACTTATTGCATCCCAACCTTTACCAATTAATACTACAATTGCAGCATATTGAGGTGGAATCTTAGCAACATTAGTTAAAAATACCATAAATAATGTGCTAATAATTAAAAAAGAGCCACCTCCGAAGAAGTCCCCACAACCATAGGCTAAAATATTTCTTGTTTTAACCTTCCTTAAGTCTTGTTTTGCATTTATTTCCATAAATTAAATAATATATTAGAGTATTTCTTTTGTAAAGAAAATAATTGTTAAATATATATTGTGTAAATATTTAATATACAATTATAATCAAAAATATATATTTATAAATAAAATTGTTTATTTATGTTTCAAAACAAATTTTTCAAGAAAATATTTATTTTCACTAAAAAAGAAAAAGTAACTTATAATGTTGCTAATAACAAATTATTTAACTATTAAAAATATTATATATTTTACTAAATTAGAATGGAATATGTGCCATTTTTGTATTATTCTATATAAGATAAAGGAGTTTGTTTATGAATACATGTACAATTTTATTTGATAATAGTATTGAAAACTTTCCACCGGAGTTTATCACGTAGCAAACTAATAAATATTAAAGAAAAATTACATTGAGGCCCATTGGGGTCATTTTTTTTGGCTTTTTTAAAATTATTTGTAAAATATTTAATGTGTTGTATTGTGTTGTATTTTGATATATGATATAATATGTGCATGGAGAATTATTATGTTTATACAAACCTCGCCTAGAAATAA